>OBLI01000039.1_pt1 | contig 120683 bp, 112 predicted proteins | sample 1519701 | NCBI WGS metagenome assembly OBLI01 (sample SAMEA3663005, study PRJEB22513) | pig gut metagenome | biome: pig gut; feature: pig-associated habitat; material: faeces | place: France | collected 2012
TTTTTAAAAATTTTCTCTAACATTACATTTGACTTTAGGATTACATTTTTTGAGATAAAAATGTTGCTTCCCTTAAATATTTTTAAACGTGGAAATATACATTTTAAATGGGTTTCCGACAAGTGGGAAATTTTTAAATAAAATATCTTCAAATGTAATGGTTCTTATCCTTTTTTTATCCTTTGTAAAACCTAAACAGCGTGCGAGATTGAGGGCAAAATGCAGAGATTGAAAGGAAAAAAGGATAATTTTAAGGATAAGAAAAGGATAAAAAGGATATTTTTATAATAACATTTCTTTAGACATGGGAAGAGGCAATAAACCCCAACAAAACTAAACACTTTCCCTTTTACTTAAGATTACAAATTTATAAAACTATACTTCTAATTATAACTCCCTCTCAGAAAAACTTACCCATTAGGGGTAACTTTTTCTTCGGCACAGTCCGATGAGGTCGAGAGTTCGAATCTCTCCCTTGCTATTTTTTATTGCTTTCTCACGGGTTATTCGCAGTGCGCGAGTTCTCTTAGAGAACAACAATCGGGGTCGGTTCCAAGTTTTCACCCCTCCCTCTTGAGAACTCCAACATAGCCAAAGTTACTCATTAGTGTTAGTATTTACTTATGAATAATTGTAGAAGTTTTAAAGCATCAATTGATAATAATTCTAAAATTCTTATTTTAGGTTCAATGCCCGGTATCAAATCTCTGGAAGAACAACAATACTATGCTAATCCACAAAACAGATTTTGGAAAGTTATGGGAGTGATTTGCAATGAACCAAATCTATCTCAGTTTGATTATAATTTAAAACTAAAAACATTATTACAAAATAATATTGCACTATGGGACACAATAAAATCTTGCAAGCGCAATAGCAGCCTCGATTCTGATATTCAAAATGACATACCCAATGATATTAAGCAATTATTAAAAAAATTCCATAATATAAAAATAATTTGTCTTAATGGTAATAAATCTTATTCCACATTAAAAAAGTACTTTCCAGACTTATTAGAAAAATATTCTTGCCACAAAATGCCTTCAACCAGTCCCGCAAATGCGAGATATAATTTACAAACCCTCACACAAGAATGGCAACGCTTATTTCACTACAATAAATAAAGCAAGGCAACACTTGGGCTAATATAATACTTACTTGTACTAACAAAAAAATCTTTTACGGTTTTTATAATTGTATGATAAATTCATTATCCTCAATAAATACTTTCATAAAAACAATCCCTAATACTATCAAAGACAGCCAGTATCCACTGAGCAAGCTGGATACTAAATTTCTGGAAGGTATTCAATCTGAGATTCCACTGTTTCAGGGAGAAAAACCTCTAACAATGAATTCAATCAGCTTCATCACTAAAAGGTTTGAAACACTAAATCTTTTCCGAGGTTGCACTGTTGGTTGTTCTCATTGTTTAAAAGATGCACAAGCTAATGGTCACAGAAGTATTCTATTTGAAGATTTGGAACGTTTCTTAAATGGATTCAAAGCTCTTAATGAGCGCTTAGGCTTCAATGTCTTCAATGGTAACAAATACTTAAGCATAGTTGACGATTCCAACCCTTCTGATTTCCCTATTGAGGGTAAATACGCTAAGCACAGCGTCAATGAGGCTATAAAACAAATTTATGACAAATTAAATATCCCAATTTTATATGTAACTTCCGGATGGAACAAGAGTTCAAATTATGCACAAAAATCAGCAGAAGAGCTGGCATCTTCTATTCAAAAAACTCCGGAAATGATAGAATCAGTTGACATTTCAATAAATCCTTTTGTTGGAATTCTCGAAAAATCATATGATGCTCTAAAGAATCAGAACCAAGACAAAGCAGATTTTTTTAGAAACATCTACACATCAAGAATGGCAAATACTTTGAAGACTTTCTTAAAAGCATTCGAGCAACAAAAAGCAAAAATAATTTATCGCCACGCACCAAACACAGATGGAAATGAATTAGTAAATGAATTTGCAACAAAAAAACTTTACAAAGAAATTTATACAAAATTAAGAAAACTTGTTGGCTCTGCGATTGATAACATTCCCCAATTAACCCCCGAGCAGCTCACGCGTTTTGACAAATCACACCTAATAGAATCTAGCGGACGCGGACGCAAATTCTTTTCATCAGAAATTAATTTAAAAGAACAAGAACAGCTTATTGATGAAGCAATAGAATGGGAAAGTTTGTCCGACAATGACAAATTCAAGACCCTGAACGACTATGCTCTCAAGTGCGTTAATATTGATGGAAGTGTCTACGCAACAATGCCATCTAATAAAGTTGATTACATTTCTGCGCCAATCGAATTAACTGTTTCAACCGACATCAAACTAAATTATGAAAACAAAACACCTACAAAACCGATATTTAGTGATATTGATTTTTAGAAAAGTCGTTAAGCCCCTAGGTCATTGAGTTGTTAAGTTCATTTTAATTAATTTAATACTACCTTTTAGTAACTCTCATAAGGTACGAATCGGTGGAAATACTCGTTATATTTTTTGAAAAATCTATTCCCCATTATTTTATATGACGGTAATATTATAATTATCTATTGATAAAACTTTCACTTTAACCTACTTCAACAAATTTTTCATTTTATCTCCAACAAGATTTCTTACTTGAACAGGTGGAATAAAACCTCTTTTAAGTTTTTTAGAGTTTAATTTATCAACAAGAATTTTCAACTGTCTTTCTATTCCAAAGTCTACTGAGTCTGAATCTTCAACTTTTTGAACCATTTCTAAAATTGATGCTTTTTCATCCGGTTCAAACTTCTCAAAATCAGAATTTCTAACAATTGTAGAAACTGTTTTTTTGATTCCTTCAACAAAATTGTTATGTTGTTCTTCTGATAAAATTCCCTTTTTAGGTACGAATTTTTTCATTCTGTTAGCACAAATCAAAGTCATAACAGGATCTTTAAGTTCTTCCATTTTTTGAACTTCTTCTCTAAGCATTTTGCTATCAGCTTGGCAAGTTGGAGAAAGATTTTTTCTCAAATCTTGAGCAGTAGCATCATCACCAAAGAACTCCATAACATTATGTTCAGAAGCATTCTGAATTGCACAAGTAAATTTTGATAAGAATCCTGCAACTTTAGTACTCATCTGGTTGTCCAATTCCGGATACTTAAGTCTATCAAGAAGTTTTTGTTCTTCCATTTGTCGACGTTGTTCTCTTAGACGTCTTAGTTCACGAAGTTCTGCTTCTCTATGTGCGTTAGATTTAAAGTTAATTGTATTCATTTTAGTTACATTTATTATATTGTTATTTTGTATTGATTGAATTCTCATTTCCCTTTTTCCTTTTTCGTTAATCTTTCTTTTGTTTTGTCGTGTTGAATGTCAATTGTTCAACACTAGCTGTTTTTTTTAAAGAATTACACCTGCTGTATCAATTCCATTGTCTTCTAAAAATGTAATTGCATTATTGAGATTATTAATAGAAACTTTTCCGGATAAATCACTAACAATTTTTTTTGTATTAAAAAATGGTGATTTAAATTCAGGTAATAATTTTTGCAATGCTTCTGTTGAATTTAAACGTATAGCTTCTTTGAGATTTGGAAAGTTAATATTCAGACTTTTAACTTTTTCTTTGAAATTCTTATCATCAATTCTTTCATAAGCATAGTCAAGTTCTCTTGAATAATCAAACTCAGTATCCTTAACCATGTCTAACAAATCAGGATTTTCTGAATTTATTATCTTTTCAATGGCAGAAATCCCATTTGAATCAACCTGTTTATAATCAATGTTCTTTGCTTTTCTCAAAAATTTAATTATTTCTTGATAATCTTTTTTATTTTCTTCCGTTGGAACTATATCAAGAAATTTAGTCAACATAGTATCATTACTATTATTTTCCAGTTTATAATTAAAACATTCGCCGTTTTTATAATTTTGTTTAATCTTGTCATCATTCAAGATTTTTAAAAGTTGTGTCGGCTCGAAAATGTTATTTTTGTCATATTGTTGGATAATATTTATAAATTGTCGTTGATCATTTTGTTGGACATTTTGAGCAAGATTTGTAACATTATCCAAAGCCCCTTGACGGATTTGATATTTACGAGAAATAGGATTTTCTAACTCTACTTTGCCAAAATAAGATTTCTTGACATTTTTACCAACTTGTAAGCTATACTCCTCTTGTTCTTTTTGCTCTTCTCTATATACATAACCACACGCTCCTGTAAAACCGAATACTCCACCGAGACAAGGCAACATGCCCATGAGATTAGGCATCTTCAATGAAAATCCGAGGAACAAACCAATTACACCACCTATAACAAAACCCATACCACCAGCTATCGGGAGTCCGATACTTAAGGCATCTTTTAAGAATTCCTTATCAATTATATTTGTTATTTTTATTTTTTCTTGTTTTATTACAACTTCAAATTTATCAGCACATTCTTTTATACTTGGATTTGCCAGTAGATTATAATTTTTAAAATACTTACTTGCTCTTTTATCCATGTGCAAGCCTTGGAAGTTTGTATTGTAATTTTGTATTTGTTGGATTTTCATTTTCCTTTTTCCTTTTTTTCGTTAATTTTTTGTTTTTTGTTGTGTTGAATGTCAATCGTTCAACACGACCGACATTTTACATTTTTGAAAGATAATCTTTACATTCTGCTTCTAGCTTAGGATTTCCGTATTTGTAAATCAATTCTTGCAATTGTTCACCATTATAATATCTTTTGTATAGCGGAGATTTTGCTATTAACTTAATTGCTTCTGCGGAATTTAATTTTACAGCATTTTCAAGATCTCTAAAATCAAATAATAAACTATCAATTTTTTCCTTGAACTCTTTATTCTCAATTCTTTCGTATGCATAATCAAGTTCAGGTCGATAGATAATAGGTTTTTTGCCTAAAAGTTCAATAAAATTCATATCTTCAGCATTCATGACATGCTCTATAACTGAAATTCCATTTTCGTCAGCCTTATCATAATCTATATTCGGAATTTTTCTCAATTCTTCGATTATAGTTTTATATTCTTCCGGTTTTGCTTCATTAATTGCAAAACCAACGATTTTACTGATATTATTGGTACGATTCATTGACAAACCATAAGAAGATTGCATATATGCAACTTTTAAAATTTTCATTATATTCTCAAAATCAAATTCTGTATCTATTTTTTTATTTAATTGTTCTGCAAACCTTTGAAGTAATCTACTTGCATATTCATCATAACTGTCATTTTTTGTAATTGAAACTAAAGAATCTACTAAAGTTTTACCTTGTTTATTAGGTGTTTCAAAAATTGTTTTTATGTACTGAGGATAGCAACTCAAATTTTCCATAAGAGCATACTGCAAATATGGACTTTTCATAATCGAAGGATTATGAATTGGCATTTCTCCTTCTTTATTTTTAATTAAACAAGCTTTCAGTAAGTTTTGAGGCTTTAATTTCAATATATCAACCGCATCACGCATTTCTTGAGGATCTGCCTTATGTAATGGTGTATTACCGTCTTTATCTTGAACAAAATATTTTGGCATCAAAGTTGATTCAACATACTCTAAGTATTCTTTTTCGGGGAGAATATCTGATAATTGTCTGAAATTAAAAATAGATTTATCTATTTTTCCTTCTTGTATATATCGATATATTGTATTATAGCGTTTTTGCTCCATAAACCAGACAGAAATGTGCCATTTGACATCTTCAAAAAGTTCACCATCTTTCAAGTGTGAGATATCTTTTTGATATGTTAAAGGTTTTATTATAGTAAATTTTCCATTCTTTCCTTGTGTTATATCTTCTCCTACTTGACAAATTGGCTTTCCATAATGTCTAAATAATCTATGTATAAATGAGTCTTCGTGTTCTCCTTTTACTAGAACTTCAAACTTGTCAGCACATTCTTGAATACCTGTTTTTTGTAACATTTCAGGAGTCAATTTCTTCAATATTCTTTTATTTCCATGCAAGCCTTGGAAGTTTGTATTGTTATTTTGTATTTGTTGGATTTTCATTTTCCTTTTTCCTTTTTTTCGTTAATTTTTTGTTTTTGTTGTGTTGAATGTCAATCGTTCAACACAACCTACATTCTTTTTCCTTTTATTCAAGCGATAAATATTTTTTATACAATATAATCAGACAGGTACTGTCCGAATTTTTCCCTGAAATGTTCTGCAAAAAGTTGATTTTCAGAATGATTTATTATATCTAATATTCTTCTTCCGTTATATTCTTTTTTGAACAATGGAGAAGTAAAACGTTCATTTGTTTCTTCAAAGTAGCTCATACGTCCGACTCTTGCACCAAGTTCCAGACCTACAAAATCGAAGTTTAAAATTTTAACTTGTTTTCTAAAATTGTCGTTTTCGATTCTTCTATATGCATAATCTAATTCTGGAAAATACTCCAAATGTTTGTCACGCAAAAGTTCTAACAAATCAAAATCTTCTGCATTCAAAATCTTTTCTACAATAGAAATTCTATTTTTATCAACCTTGTTATAATCAATATTCGTAAGTTTTTGCAATTCTCTGATAATAACTTTCTTTTCTTCTTGAGAAGCCTTGTCAATAATAAAATCAATTATTTTGCTAGAACCATTAGAATAATTTAACTGTTCACCTTTTGATTTTTGAAGGCTTTTATTATTCAAAAGTCCCATAATACCGGAAAAATCAAAGTCTGAATTTATCTTTTCTTCTAAAGTCTTATTTTCTTCTTGTTCTGACTTTGCCACAGCCGGAATAAATGTTCCACGGACACGCTTACAATAATCTTTTGCGTCTTCTATTTTTCTAATAATATTAGAAATCATTTCTGAATTATTAGTAATAGGAAGTCCACGCAAAAAATCAATTGCGTTATCGCCTTGCTGATTTTTTGCCTCAAAAACTGTTACCAATACTCGTGGATATTTTTCTAAACTTGACGCAATATCACGAAGAGCGTAGGTATTATTAATCACTTCTTTGTTATGAATTGGCAATTCTCCTTTATTATTCTTTGTGAGGTATATTTCTGCCAAATCTTCCGGATAATCTTTCAAATAAGCATTCAAATTATAAATATCATTTGCATTTTCTGCCTTATGTATCGGCAAATTGCCATCTTCATCTTTTACAAGTTGAGTTTTTGCAAACACATTCATCAAGTCTTTATACTCATTTGCAGAAAGTCTTGAATCTAATGTTCGAAAGCTTTCTTTCAACAAATTTATCTTTCCGCTTTTTATATATTTTCTTAAGATATCAACTGAACCTTGCTTAAAAACATCTGACAAATACTTTTTTTCTAACTCATCACAATTCAATTTTTTATTCAATAAAACTTCTTCGGTCTTAACTCCACTAAGTTTTAATTTGTTAGTCTTGTCATCTTTTTCTACCTTATCACCCAACTGGATTGTCTTCGTTGAAAATGCTTTAAATGCGGCAGCTGCAGCTACAAGCATTGAGGCTATGCCGGTTGGAATAATAATTTTTAAATCAGAAGTAAGAAGATAAGCGCTCATTCCACCAATCAAACCGGACATCACTGCCGGAGCTTTTTTAAAAATACGTTTTTTTACGATAACATCATAATCTTGAGCTAACCTATCGACATTTGTTTTCATTTGTTGATTAAGCCCGTTTATCGCCCATTTATTTCCATATAACCCTTGAAAGTTTGTATTGTTATTTTGTACCTGTTGGATTTTCATTGTCTTTCCTTTTATTTATTGTAGTGTCGAATGATAATCGTTCTACACAACATACTATATTAAATTTCGTTTTTACATTAAATATTCAAAAGCTTGTGTAAAATCATCAAAAAAGAACGCACTTTTTGCTTTTAATGCAAGGTCCATAAGTTCTTTACCTTGTACTTTAGGTTTATAGAATGGAGAATTTACATCATCAAGTCTTGCTTCTACATCCAATAGATTTTCTCTTTTTACAGCGTCCTTCAAATCCTTAAAATTAAGATTTAATTTATCAACTTCTTGTTTAAATTCATCATTCTCAATTCTTTCATACGTAAAATCTAATGGCGGATAATAATTGAGTTGTGTTTTATTTACTAAATTTAAAAGTTCAAAATCTTCTGCATTCAAGATATGTTCTAAGATTGAAATATCATTTTTATCAACTCTGTTATAATCAATTTTTGGCAATTGTAGCATTTTCTGAATAATAGTAGATTTTTCTTCCGGCTTTGCTTCATTAATCAAATAATTAATTGTATTAATTATAAATTCTGAATCAAGTTTTTTGCCTTTTGATTTTTGAACAACACTATTTGATAGAACTCCTAAAATATTTTTCGTAGTGGAAGTCGCTTCTGATATAACCGTTTCTGTTTTTTGCACCGAATTGTTTATATAACTGTTAAACCAATTATCGTACCACTCTTTATTTGGCTGTTTTACCTCTTGTGCAACTTGCTTTTTATTTTCTTGTATCACATTCTCAGCAAATCTTTGAGCTATTTTTTCTCCTTCTTGAATTTTTTGCATTCTAACAAGTTTATGTCCAAGCCCTTGAAAATTTGTATTATTTTGTATTTGTTGAATTCTCATTTTTTTCCTTTTTTCGTTATTTTTTTGTTTTTGTCGTGTTGAATGCCAATTGTTCAACACGACCTACGCACTAATTCGCCAGACTCATCATCTTTTTTTATTTTTTCTCCAATTTGAATTGTGTTATTTGAAAATATATTACATATTGGAATTGCAGATACAATGAGAGAAACAAAACCTGCCAACAATCCATAAGGCAGTGAATCTGAACACAAAGCTGTGATAGAACCACCTAACGAACCAATGACCGTAGTTAATAATGGTGTCCAAAAATCATCAGAATTCTGCCTCACTAAAACATCACAATCTTTTGCCAGTTTTCCAACTTCAGATTTGAATGACGAATGATTAAGCTTTCTTAGTGCGCTTTTGCTACCATATAGCCCTTGGAAATTTGTATTATTTTGTTGTATGTTTTGAATTCTCATGTACCACCTATATTTTTTCTTTTATTTAGCGATTTCACAGGTTACTTGGAAGATAATAGCCGCAAATATTGTAATCCGTAAAGCTATTAAAGAACGGTAAATCCGTATTGAGAGCCATCTCATAAAGTTCCTTTCCTTGTACGTCAATTTTGTAAAATGGCGAAGTAAAATCATCTAACCTCTTTATGACACCGATGAAATTTTCACTTTTAACAGCTTTTTTTAAATCTTTAAAATTCAAATTCAGTTTATCTACTTCATTTTTAAATTCTTCATTTTTTATTTGATAATATGTGTAATCTAATGGTGGATAATAATCCAGTGTTGTTTTGTTAACTAAATTTAAGACCTGTAAATCTTCTGCATTTAAAATATGCTCTAAAATTGAAATATCATTTTCATCAACACGATTATAATTAATCTTTGGTAGTTTTGCCATTTTATCAATAATAGCAAATTTTTCAGAAGGCTTTGCTTCATTAATCAAATAATTAATAGTATTAATTACAAATCTGGAATTAAGTTTTTTGCCTTTTGATTCTTCTACTGCACTATCGGATAGTGTGTCCAAAATCTTTTTACTAGCTGGTGTTAGTTCAGAAATAACATTCCCTGCTTTTTTTGCGACAGCAGATTGATTAATGTAACCATTGAACCAATTGTCAAACCATTCTTTGCTTGGTCCTTTAGCCTCTTCTGCTATTTTTTTCTGACTTTCTTGTATAATATCATCGACACCCTTTGTTACTTGTTTTTCTTGTTTTTGTAACTTTTGTATTCTTACAAGTTTATGCCCTAGCCCTTGAAAGTTTGTATTAGTTTGTATTGATTGAATTCTCATTATTTTCGCCTTTTTTGTAATTTTACAACTACCAATGTTTATATTTTTTTGTTTCCTTTATTTTTTACTTAAACACACCCAACAGTTGTTCTTCGGTTATGTTTTGTTTCTTTTTAACAGCTTTAACGATTGCCTTATCTATGCTATCGGATATTTGACCGATTGAAAGTCCGGCAGAAGCTTTTGCTAACTTACTTACAACAATTGGAGTAAGTGGAGCAGCTAGGATTGGCAATCCAAACAGAAGTTTATTGAACAAATTTGCCCTATCTTTTTCTTCCGGATTACCAACGTGAATTACTGTACCCATTCTTCTAGGGTTACCAATAATTTCTTGGTTCACCATATCAATATGGTTAGTTGCACCAATTAAGATTATATTGTTGCGAGATGCGTTATTCATCAACTCTTTATAGGTATTAACTTCTTCTACCTGATGACCTTGAGCATAGCGAGGGAAGAATTTTTCCGCCTCATCAAAGAACAACATCACAGGTTTTTTAAGAATTTTAGCCTGCAAAGCCAGTCTTTCAAATATATCAGTAACGTTTTTAGAAACTCTATGTATATATTCGTTACCTTCTTGAGCGTAATTCATCTTAAACAAAGGCACGTCCATTTGTCTTGCTAATGTTTCAATTATCGTAGTTTTACCAGTCCCCGGAGGACCTTCCAAAATTACACCTCCTGGGATTGCTCTTTTATTAGCAAGCAATGCGGCTCTGATTTCCGGATTCCAAACATCGACAATATTGTCTTGTAATTCTTCTTTAACCTCTGTCATACCGCCAAGTTCATCAAGATTTTTGAAGTCATATTCACTATATTGATGTTGTTTTAATCCGGCTTTGTTACAGAATTCGCCCATCTGACGTTTTGCATTGTCATCAAAACATTGTTTTACGCAATGACTAAAATCTGCTCCGGATAATATTGCTGCACGCTTTGCATCAGTAAGAACAGACACGATTGAAGCCATAGAACTTCCGTCAAATTCTTTTGCAGCTTTTGCCAAAAATTCCGGATTATGGCTCAACGGGTCTGTAAACGGAGTCTTAGCAAGATTTTTGCTCACTACATCAATAATACCTTCTCTATCAGGGTTAGAAAATGCTATCCAGTTACCTAACCTGCCACGACGTTTAAGAGCCGGATCGACTCCATCCAAGTCATTTGTAGCAGCAATCAGGATAAAACCTTTTGAAGATGGATTATTAAATTCTTGCAACAAAGTATCCGTAACTTCTTGCTTATGGCTCGCTGTATTACCACCTCTTGCTTCACCTAAAGAATCAAATTCATCAAAGAACCACAAAGACATTTCACCCGTTGCAGCGTATTTTTCGTTCAATTGTTTTGCCATTTTTCTTATATTCTTACTAACTTCGTGAATATAAGAACTGGCTACATCAGAAAGTTTTGTTTCGTAGAAAGGAAGTCCGAGTTCTCTAGCCAGAACTTTTGCAGTGAGAGTTTTTCCGTTACCTGCCGGTCCATAGAAAATTGCACCGTCCGGAATTGCGCTGCTACCAAGTTGAGATTTCAATTCTTCAAGATGTTTAAAAGGTTCAATATACAAATTCTTCAAACGTTCTTTAACATCCGGCATGCCGCCCAAATCATCCAGTCTTGTAATCTCGTCTTCACTAATAGGAACTCGTTTAAATTCCGGAGTATCAAAGATTGCTGTCTTATTATAATCATCAATAGGACAAATTCCTGCCTCTTTTGTAAAGTTTGCAAGTTCTTCCCTCACCGTTTCTGGTGATATAACATAATTTTCGTCAGAAACAGATTTTCTTGCACTTTCTTCTAATACTTTTTCTATATCAGAACAAGTAAAACTTTCTGTTTTTTCAGCTATTTCATCTATAATATCAGCAACTCTGCTAAACAAATGCTTACCGCTTAAGTATTCTTGCAAATACATCCTTCTATCTTCAATAGAAGGTTTTGGAAGCTCCAGAACTTTATCAAAAAGTCCGGCACTTAAGAATTTCTTATTGATATTGCATTTTTCATCAGCTGTTGCAAAAATTAATGCACCTTTATCTGCACAATTTTCGATTGTAAGCATAAAGTTGTTTTCGTCCAAACCACCATTAGAACAAGTTGATTGGTTTGAATTAAAGAATTTATCAAAACCTCTGATTAAAATGATTGTTTTTGTACCGGTTTCTTTGTAATTCTTCTCGATATCGTTCAACATCGGTTTAACTTCTTGTGGAATGAAAGCCTGCAATACCGGCATTTTTGTTTCCGCTGACATTGCTTTAACAAATTGGGTCATATTTTCAGGAGTTTCAACCAAAATCCCGTTTGGAATATCAATATTATTTGCTTTTAGCGTTAAAATCGCACCTTTTTGAGTTAGCGGAATAATAACATTCTCTTTAACTTCTGTTTTTATATCTTTCATCCCGATTATATCGTCTATCTTTTGAGGTTCATCGGGAGTTAGAGTTAAGACTTTGTAATTTGAATATGATTGAGGAATTTTTATTTCTTTTTCTTCTACTTTAGACTGTTCAACATTTTCATGTGATTCATTTTTTGCAGGAGTTGTCGGAGTTTCTTCATAATCATTATCTTCAACTTCGTCAAAAGAATCAAAATAGTCAACTTTTGCAGGAGCTTCTTCTACTATTGGTTGAGGAGCGTTCTTAATTTCCGGTTTTTTAACAGAAACATTTTCTTTCATCACCGGCTGCATAGCACTCGGCTGAACTTTTATTGGATTTTCCACATAGATTTTTGCGGCAGCTTCTCGTGCATCTACTGCATTATTATTCCTTTGTGGTTGGGAAGTCTTAACAGCAGCTTGCGTTTTTTCTTTATTTGCACCTCTTGATATCAAAAGAGCTCGCATTTCTTTTGTTTGAGCATAATCGAGAGGTGAAATTCCATTGTTCGTAAAATCAATAATACGGTCACGTTCTGATGGTTTAGCCGTAATATACGATACAACAGCAACATAGTTATTTTTTACAAGTTTTTGAAACAAAGTTTCGCCATCATCTCTACTAACTTGATTTACATCAAGTTTGCCTTTACGTGCTTCGTTTAATAAATCTTTCTCTGTCGGCAACTCTTCTTGCGCCTTAAAACCTATATTTTTAGTCGCATACTGTTTTGCAATAACTGGTGTAATGTACATTTAAAATTCCCTTTCTATTCATGTTGGCTAGCTATGCCATATTTAGAAAACCCGTAAAAATATTTTTTGCTATATTTTTACAATTTTTAAAAACTGAATTAACAAAAATATTTTTTTGTGTATAATGTATAGTTGTAAAAAATACACTTATTGATTAGGAGATTTTTGAATGCAAGTTCAAAAGATAAATGCATATAGCCAATATAATAGAGCAAAACAAAATAACAACCCCAATTTTCAACAAATGAAAATATATTCACCAAAATACTGGGATAAAGATATATTAAACGCTATCAAAAATAATAAAGAATTGAAAAAGTTTGAAAATTATCTAGAAAAACATAATTCTATTTTAGAACTAACAAGTCAACAAACAAAATCAGTGCGTTATGATAATATTGATGAATATTCCATTGATTGTATTTATAACAGACATCACAAAATTCAAGGAGAAGGAGAAATATTATTTCACCCTGCATCCAAAGAAACCATATTAGAATTCATAGATAAATTCAAAGCTGATAAATTTATTAATAAACTGGAAAATAGACAAGCACGTAAGATTTTTCACAATAACACAGCACAAGATAATAAAAAACCAAATATCCTTGTTAATTTTTTCAGTAAAATATTATCTATATAACTAGAGGTATAAAGTTTGAATTTGATATTTAGAAAAATGCATATTAACGACCGCAGTGAAGTCTTGCAAATGATGCATGCATTCTACTCCTCTCCGGCAGTTTTTACGAACGGAAGTGATAAAATTTTCGCAACAGATTTTGAATTGTGTATCAGTAATAATCCTTTATTAGAAGGATATATTATTGAATTAGACTGCACAATTTGCGGCTATACAATGGTTGCGCAATCCTTTTCTACAGAGTTTGGAAAAGTTTGCTATTGGTTAGAAGACTTGTATCTTAAACCTGATTTTAGAGGAAAGAAAATTATTCCTCAATTTATAGAATACATAAAATCCCAAAAAGAAAACGCCATATTAAAACTTGAAGTTGAACAAGAAAATTCACACGCTATGCATGTATACAAAAATCAAGGATTTCAAGAATGTCCTTATTGCGAAATGATTAAGCACTAGCGTTAAGTTTCGCAGTGTTTTTAGCCCGTTGGCTACTCAAAGTTTCAGCCAATTTTTTATTCAACAAAGCTAATTTTTCATCATACTTATATTCATTCAAATCATAGTTTTTATTTTGGAGAAACAATTTATCAGCTTTTGCAATACTTCTATCAATTTGAGGTTCTGCTTTTGCGATATTTTGCTCTGACAACAATTTGTATCTAAACAACTGCAGTGTATCTACCTTAATTTTCGCAGGAGTTCGTTTTAGCAAATTATCCAAACGCTTTTCTGTTAACTCATTTTTACCTGCTATATTTTTTTCATAAAACTCCATCTGAACATTAGCTGTTTTTGATTTAATCATCAATGCAACAGCTCGTTTGAAAAATTTTGGGTTCATTATTTCATTAAAAAATTGTTGGGTTATTTTTAAAAATGTAGGCGCAGAACTTCTGTTAATAGTATCTTCAAAATAAGCACTTCTTGGAATTGTAAAAAGATATGAATCTAATTGTTCTCCACCACTTTTTCCTGCACAATGACTAAAAGGTGGTGTTACATGTTTATTAGGTTTTTCTATATCAATATCAAAACTCTTTCCGGCAGTTTTAGAAATTGTACTCTTAAACTTTGCCGGTGTAACTTTTCTATCAACAAATTCTTTTTGCAAATTGTCATAAAACTGCAAATTCAACTCTCTTGCACGTTGCAAGCGTTGTTCTGTAGTACCTTTTGCCTTCTTTAAAGGCATAAACATCCTTTTTCCGTCAATTTTTATATTCATCATATTGCTATAAAAACCTGGAAAAAATATTTTTGCTAGCAAAATGCGTTCAGAAAATAAAATTTTCTGAACGCATTATTAAACAAAATTTTATTAAGCCTTTGCTGACTTATCAGCCAATTCGCTATCCATTCTCAAGAATACAGGCTTTATATCTGCCTTGTCTATCAAATGTCCGGCACTCAAACTTTCACAATTAATATCATCCAGTTTTGTTTCTAAATCATAAGAAAGTTGGCTTGCCATTGCTTTTGCAATATTTGGACAATATGGTGCAATTAAGGATGCAATCACTGTCATAACTTGCAACACGTTAGTTAAAACTTCACCACATTTTTCCATATTACCGTCTTTTGCAAGAGTCCAAGGTGCATTATCAGTTACATACTTGTTAGTAATATCAACAAGCTCAATAATCTTCAAGCCTGCTTCTTGAACTTCATAATAATCAAAATGATGTTTCACTGCTTTTACGGTTTCTAAAGCTTTGTCTTTTAATTCATTCTTACCAAGAAATTCTGCTTTAATATCACCTTCAAAATACTTAACTAACATAGATAATGTTCTATTAAGCAAGTTACCCATTGAGTTTGCAAGATGCGCATTAACTTTTTCTTTGAAATCTTCATCAGAATAATTACCATCTTTACCACAAGGAGCTGCTGTTGCCATATAATATCTTAATGGATCTGGGATATCTAAATTAAACGCTTCCAACACGCCCGTTGGAGATATAACGTTACCTAAAGACTTAGACATCTTCGTTTGATCAATAGTAATCCAACCGTGAGCAAGAATATGTTCCGGCAACGGCAAACCTAATGCCATAAGAATTCCTATCCAATAAATACTATGGAATTTCAAGATATCTTTGCCAATTACGTGCAAATCAGCCGGCCAAAGTTTTTCGAACTGTTCGCTGCTTCCATCCGGATCATAACCGATAGCCGTAATATAATTTGAAAGAGCATCAATCCAAACATAAATCACTTGAGAATCATCATCAAGAACAGGAATTCCCCAGCTTACATTTGTTTTTACACGAGAAACAGAAATATCTTCAATATTTTCTAACTGATTAAGAACCTCATTTGCTCTAAATGATGGAACAATAAAATCAGGGTGTGTCTTGATGTGTTTAATAATTGCATCTTTATATTTTGTAAGTTTAAAGAAATAATTTTCTTCTTTTACAACTTCCGGTTTCTTTTGGTGATCAGGACAAAGTCCATCTTCTGTTAAATCTTTTTCACTCAAAAACGCTTCACAACCGGAACAATAAAGACCTTCATAAGAGTGTTTGTAAATATCACCTTGCTCTACAAGTTTTTTAAAAATCTTTTGTACAACTTTTTCGTGCTGTTCATCGGTTGTCCTGATAAATTGAGTATAATTAATATCCAACGCTTTCCACGCATCTTTGAATTTTTGAGCGTTCATATCGCAAAATTCTTTTGGAGAAATACCTTTTTCTGCAGAAGTTTTTTGAATTTTGATACCGTGCTCATCAGTACCTGTAAGCATAAATGCATTGTCACATCTTTGTGCAAAATGTCTAAAAATTACATCTGTAAGAATTTTTTCATAAGCGTGACCAATATGTGGTGCACCATTTACATAATCAATAGCTGTCGTTGTATAAAATTTTTCCATGTTATAGTTCCTTTTCAGTTCTTCCCTTTAAAGAAATTATAACATAAAGATTTTAATAAAATGTTACAAATTGGCAATTTTAACCAATATCAAGACTTTATGTTAATAGAAGGTTAATTAATGAATAATATTGTTTTATCAAATAGTATAAATACTCCAAATTATACCCCTGCTTTTCAGAAACAAAAACAGGCTAAAAAAGATTTTGTTTATAAAACTCCGGAAGAAAAGTTAAACAGAATTTATCGTTCTCAAGGTATACTAGGCAAATTTTTTGACAAAATTCAAGGCACTTTGGGAGTTGGATTAAGCAAATCAAAGCTTCAAAAAGAATTAAACAAAACTCCTGCTGATAAATTCGATAAAAAATTAAATCAATATTATGACCAGCAAAAAAATGAAGCAGAAATTGCAATGGACTTGATGACCGGCGTTTCCGCTGCAGGTACATTTAGATTAATTAAAAAAGCACAAACATATTCTCATTTGTATACAAAAAATAAAAAATTCGAAGCCATTAGTTCTCTTGTTGGTTTAGGAATCAGTGCAATTGCAGGTATGATTACAAAACCGTTGCTTAGAGGTATTAACGGTATTGGGATGTCAAAAAATGATAAAAAACAAGAGCGTACTATCTTAAAAGATATGGGTAGCGGTTTTATAGACGGCGCTGCGGCTCCGCTAGCTTATGCCTACAAACTTGGTTTAGCCGGTGCAGTTGCAATCAATTCTGCTTCTCGATACGCTTTCAACAAAAAGGCTGATAAAGATAGTGGTTTTGCAGAACATTTATCTAACGGGTGGTTGGTGAAGGTTCCAGCATTAGGACTAGCTGCTTTTTCAGCATTCAAATTCCATAAACGTATTGATGTATTAGAAAAAGCAATTGTAAAAAGCAAAGAAAATGTAAAAAATATCAAGAATTTTGAGAGCAAAATGCCACTAACAGAACTCGCAGATTTGGCAAAATCAAATTTAAGCGACACAAAAACTCAATCAGATTTGATTGCAGCAACAAAAAGAGGTTTCTTCTCTAAAACATATATGACACTAACAAAGCCTTTAAGAAAACTTTTTGGTAAAAATCCACATCCAATAGCAGAGTCTTTAGAATTAACAGGAAAACCACTTTTTAGAACAACATTTATGACAAAATCTCTTATCAAAGAAAAAGAGATGAATAATATTATGCGTGAAATTGAACAGTATAACATTTTTTATCCAAAAATGATTCAAGCAATGCCAAGCAATATTGGTGCTCTTGCAAATTTGGCAGGAGAAGGCAAAAATCCGTTAAACAAAATTATTGATGAAAATATTGATACAAAATCCGGAAATTGGTTCACACGCAAATTAAAAAAAATGCACGCTAACAGAATGAAATACATTAGCGAAAAAGGAATCGATGCAATTAATGATTTCTTGAACAAATACAAGAGTAGTTGTCCTGCTTCCAGAACAGCAAAAGAAGCTCAAAAATATGTTGCGGATACTTATGGCAAAAAATACACAATAATTGGCGATAAGCCACTAGGAGTCGGTACAATAGCAGAAACATTCCTTGCTAAAGACAATGAAACAGGGAAAGAAGTTGTTGTAAAAATGGTAAAAAAATGGGTGAGTGCCGATAAGCTTAAAGCTGATAAAGAAAATATGCTTAAATCTCTTGAACGTGTTAAAAGCAAAATCAAACCTGATGAATATGAGTATCAAAGAAAATTAGTTAACGAACTTTATGGTGCTTGGTCAAAGGAAATCGACTTGAAGCTTGAAGCAGATGCCGCTAAAACATTAGGTAAATATGCAGTAAATTATAATACAGTAGCTCCAATTTCCGTAAAAAATAATATATTTGTTATGGAAAAAGCGAATGGTGTCCAATTTGATAAATTAACAGAGTACTTAAAAGATAATAATATTAAATTAACAATGGATGAAGCTGCTGATTTGATGAGAAGTTATGTACAAGTATTCTTTGAACAATTACTTTCTGTCCCACAAAAAGGACAAAAAGTTATGCATGCAGATCCTCATGCCGGTAATATCTTTATTGATTTAAAAAACAAAGCAAAACCTTTCACATTTATTGATACCGGAAATGTTATGAGATTCACTCCAGAAGAAGCTATTCAAAATGTGACATCTCATATAGATTATTTAATAGGTAATTCAAAATCTATTGCACAACGATTATTAAAAGGAGCAACCTTACCGGAAGGAATGGATGAAAAGAAAGCCGTTGACATGCTTGCGAAACATCTTGATGAAACATTCTTCTCCGGAAAAAATCGAATCGTTTCAGACCCATTCTCTACAATTAATAATGAAAGTGTCGAATTTATGAAAAAGAATAAAGTTATTCTAAATTCTCAAAACACTAATTTATTAAAAGCTGAAATAACCTACCTTATGAACATGGTAAGTGTTGCAGATATTGTAAAACACATTGACAAAAATTCTAAATTCAATGACTTAGAGCAACAAGAAAAAATGAAACTTATGATGAAACAGCTTGGTCAATCATTACAAAATAGTGTTATGAATAATAAAAAATGTACCGCTAAAGAAGTTTATTCAAGATATAAATATTTTAAAGATAATCCGGAAAAAATCTTTACAACATTATATAGCTATGTCCCACCAAAGAATTAAAAAAAATACATTCCCTCTTGAAAAACATGAAAAAAGAGATATAATAATAGAGTAGGGAGAGGTCATTAGACCTCTTGTACAGTCCCTACATTAAGTTAGAAATAACAATTAAAAGCTGTCCAACTAGGCAAAGGACAGCTTTTATTATTTCTACTTGTTGTTTTGTCATGGCACCCTCCTTTCTTTACACCTTGTACAGCAGAAGTTTGTCGTGTAAGAATAAAGGATTAACCATCAAGGAAACTGCCCTACTTAATATAACTCTTATCCTTGTCCTAATGCGTGAGCTTTTTCTGTTGTGCTCTTAATTACGTCATAAAAAAGTTTTTCAGTATTGTTGTCATCCATACAATCAACACCAACACGAGTACAACCGCCTTTTGTTGCAACATTAGAGATTAATTCTTCCATTGGGATTTCTCTATGCAAAGCCATTTTTGCAGAACCAATCGCAGTTTGGATACTCAATAGCAATGCTTTTTCATAATCCATACCTAATTTTTCACCGGCTCTTGCTATTTCATTAATAACTTTGTAATAAAAAGCCGGACCTGAACCTGAAATTGCAGTTACAATATCAATTTGAGCTTCGTTATCAACAACAATACATTTACCAATCGTAGAAAGTAAACCTTTTATGTATTCCAAATCTGTTTCTGTTGCATATTTACCGCCAACCATACCTGACATACCTTCTCCAACAAGAGCCGGAGTGTTTGGCATAATCCTTATAACTCTTGTTTTTTCAGGCAAATGAGCTTCCAATTTTTCTGTAGTTACCCCTGCTGCAATAGAAGCTACAAGCTTATCAGGTGTAATTAAATCCTTAATTTCTTCTAATGCGCCAACTGCTTGGTTTGGTTTTGTTGCTACAAAAATCACTTCTGAATTTTTTGCAAGCTCTTTATTATCAAGAATAATTTTAATCCCCAATTCTTTTGATTTTTCTTCAACACCTTCTGTTTCTGCTTGTGTTGCAATCAATTCTTCCGGTTTAGCAAACCCAGTCTCGATAAGCCCTTTTATAATTGCACTTGCCATTTTACCGGAACCAATAAAACCAATTTTATACATATAAAAACTCCTCTTTACATTTTACATAATCTACTTATGTTAAACTACAAAAACATGTTATAATCAACTTATGCAAGAAATAACTATCGGTAAAACATACAAACATTACAAAGGTAATATTTATAAAATCATTGCTCTAGGCAAACATTCTGAAACAGAAGAAGATATGGTAGTTTATCAATCTACAAAAAATGGTGATGTTTGGGTTCGTCCTAAAAAAATGTGGAACGAAAAAATTGACTCAAACACCCTAAGATTTACTCTTATGGATGATAACTCATAAAGCCTTGTCAAGGTTAAAAAAATTTGGTATTATACTTTCAAAGAGCTTTTTCAAAGCTTCAAAAAGGACATTATAGTGCAAATTTTTCCTATAAATTTTATATCAACTAATTTTCAAAAGCCAAAATCCTCGATGGCTACTTTTCAACCATCATTTGAACAAAACAATTCTATTACATTTGGCGCAAATACTTCCGAAGGTAACGTATTAAAGAAACTCCGCAGAATGAAATGCCCATATTTTGGTGTAGAAATGATTCTTGGCAGTGACATTGGTAATATAGAACGAAAACTTGATAAATGTACCAATCTCGCAGAAGCTGTTGCAGTCCTATCAAAATTCAAAAAATATATGCAAAAAACCGAAAAAAAAATCTTTAAGCGGTTTGAATCTTGCGCTAAAACTCATCCGGATTTTCAGATGCAAGATTGCCTAAAAATGTGGTACAACGGTGCAATCACAAAACTAAAGCTTGAAGAGTTTAAGGTTCTTGATGATGTTGATAAAATTTCACTCGGAATGTCACCTAATAACGCTCTTGCAGTGCATGCTAAAACAACACGCTGCCGACAAGTTATCATTGAAAATAATAAAGAAGATACATTCAAGAGAAAAATTTTATTAGATTCTTTGGACGAAATAACTCCAAACAAAAGTGAGCGTAAAACATTTGGACTATTAAAAGACCGAGCCGTTTACCTTCCAACTTCCGGCACTAGTGAGAATGCTTTTATCGTCAAATATGCAGACAGAAGTCAACAAGAGATAGCAAAAAGGCTTTTGCGTCCATCTGTTGCAACAATAGAACACGTTAAACCTAACAGTCACAGCGGTGCAAATGATATAGGGAATTTTATACTTGCGTCAGGCGGCGCAAACAGCATGCGTTCTAATATGCCATTATACAAATTTGTAAAAATGTTTCCAAACATTCCAAAACATTGCCAAAATTACATTAATCAAATCATAGATTATATAGATAGAGGCTGGTTAAAGGGCAAAGAAACTTATCCATACAAAATAAGAAGAACTCTTGCAAAAGAATCAAAGGGCTCTATATTATTGGATTTATCAAACTACAAATATGACGAAAAACAAGCTGTTGCAGCAGAACGCAATGCTATTTATAAAAAAAATAAGCGCTAAACTTTTTCATACAAGTTTTTGAAAATCTGTTTGAAGCCAAAATGTTCCATACAAGATTTTATGTCAAAAAACCTTGTATCATGATCACCAATAGCGAACAAACTGCCTGACTTCAAAAATTTTGCGGCACTTTGGATAAATTCTTCTATTTTATCATCTAAAAAGTAGCCCAAAATATTTCTACACATAAGAACAGTGTTGGAATTATCTTTTAATTCCTGTATTTTTTCAAACATATCACCTTGATGGAACTTAACATTTTGTGTTAAAACATCTTTCACTTTAAACGTTTTTTCTCTCTGTAATCCCTTATCTTCTGCAATCTCCAGCTTTTTATCCGTGTTTTCAAAATAATCTTCATAGTTATTGCACTTCATCTGTAATTGCATTCTATCATTCAAGCAAGTCTTAATATAACCACTTTTGGCAGCTTTTACAATTTCGTCATCCAAATCATACGCCATTATCGGAAAAAATTTTTTAGCATCATCCTGCGCTTTAGAGTTTTCATACAAAGAAATAATATTTGTATACGCTTCTGAACCATCAGAGGCCGCAAACATAAGAGTATTAACTTGCTCTTTGTCTTTAAAATGCATAATTTCATATTCTGCCAACTTTTTCCAGTCCATATCTTCTCGAAAAAGCCAACTATTACAACCAAATTCATCACCATCTTTAGCTTTATAAAATCTTCCGGTTGAACAAAATGTTAGGTTAGTATTGGTAAAACTTATTTTCATACCTTTATAAGTCCTATAAAAAATAATTTTGCTATTTTAGAGTACATATTTTTTCTGTGAAATCATTTTTAACCAATCAGGCAATGAAATAATTACCAAATTCTAATATTCTTATTTAGGAGGAAAATTTATGCTAAAAGAATTGAACAGGGATAATTTTATTGACGAAACTGCAACAGGTTTAAAACTTGTAGAATTTTATGCAACTTGGTGCGGTTATTGTGCAAAAGAAGAAGATGAACTTCTGCAAATGGATAAAATATACGTAGGGCAAGTAGACGTGGACAAGAATCCTGAACTTGTTAAAAGACTTGGAATTCATTCTTTCCCAACTTTTTTAGTATTCCAAAACGGGCGAGAAATGGAACGTTTTAGCGGATTCAGAAAAAAAGAAGACTTAATGAATATCTTAATCAAATATATGTAGTCTAAATTTCTCTTGTCATTGTCATAAGGATTTCTTGCGGAATATAAGTATTCTTAACACCGGAATCCGTATTTGCCATAAAGAACTCAACCGTTTCTCCGGCATTTATACCCAACTTATCAAATGGTATACAAATATCAATAACATCATTGTACACAATTTTTATACCTTCCGGATTATCAAGCGTCCACATATTCGGATGTAAAACGGATGTTAATCTTACCGGATAAAGTGTGTCTTTAACCAATGTTAACGTTAATTCACGTTCAAATTTTTCCAACAAAATAGGATATGGGTTATCTGTTTTGCTAATTACTCTGATATACGCTCTATCGCCTATTCTGGTCGCATTTCTGGTATATATATAAAACTGGTTAATCCTGTCAACAAAAGTAATTTCACCGGAGCCTTTGTTAACATGAAGTCTTATATAAACATTATCTTTATCGCATCCAAAGTTTATCTTATCAACATTCTTGTTTTCTCTAAAAACAGGGCCATCAAGTAAACTTAGCGAACCCGCATTATACCAATCTTCAATACTGGAATTCAAACCATCCATACGTGGTGTAATTGCACGTTTTGGATGCCTGAACGGTACTTCTACAGACGTAATCAGAGTTTTATCCAAGTATTCCGGATATTCCAAACCTAAATCAAGATATACATTCTTTAAGCGTTCTCTAAACATATAATCAAAAACATAATCCTGACCGGAATTATTAGGTTCTCCATACCACCAGAACCAATCACTGCCTTCTGCTATCAACAATTCGCGCTTTGCTTGTTTAATTTTCGAATGTTTTTTATTTTCTTTTACAAAGTTATCAAAATCATCTTTTGTTTTCTTCAAATAAGCCCAAGCTTTGTTTTTTTCAGCATCTCCAATCCAGAATTGAAAAGTTTTATCAATCCAAGAACCGGAATAAATCTTTTTCAAACTTTTTTTGTGTTGGTCTTGCTCAATATAATCGCTAATTAGTACTGTTTCTAAAGACTCGTCCTCTTCTATCATAGAATAGATATTTTCTAAAAAATCACGTCCGTCATTTTGATAGTTTTCCCAACAGTTTTCGCTATCAGAAGCTATTGTAAGCAAATGTTTTTCATCAGGTGATACCAAAAGCTTGTTTTGAATCATCTTAATTTTTTCAAACAAATCGCTTGCAGCCATTTTTGAATTAATTCCTGCATACTCAAAGTTTATTAAATTTGGAATTGACCTATCACGGAAAATAATATCAATATTCGAATCCTTAGTTTCATAATTATAAACTTTCAGCAAATGATACGGATCTGTAAGATTACCTTTAAAATCTCTAATAAAATCAAAGTTTATAGAGTTAGCGAGAACCCCCTCATCAGAAAGAGTCCATTTTACACCTTCTTTTGCTAACAAATTCAGCGTTTTTGGTCCAAGACATAATTCCGGAGGCCACATCCCTTTTGGTCTTACCCCAAAAACTTCTTCTATTCTATCAAGTGCACTTTTTATTTGGTATTTTGCATCATCAAGCATACCCATGCTTGCAGGCAAACCTTCTGTTGTAATTACATTTTTTACAGAAGCTTTTACATCAATCAAAATAGGTAAAATCGCGTGATAATAAGGGCTTGTTGTTAATTCAATCCGACCTTCCTGAATATATTTTTTGTAAGTCGGTATTATTTCCATTATTATTTGCTTTTGAATATCAACAATTTCAATTCTTTCATCACGTGTATATCCGGATTGTTTCTCCCACAACTCTTTTAAACGTGGATAACGTTCAAAATGAATAGGGTCAATCCACACAAGATTAAATAAAGCCATCAAATCCGAAATTTCTTGTGCAGAGAAATCCTCCAACGTCGCAACATCTTTAGAAAATCTTTTTTGATAAAGCTCTTTGTATGTTTCACTTCGATAAATCATCGTTTCAAATTTTGAGCTAAAAAAGTTATTCAATATAAAAGCTTTTTCTTCGTCACTCAAAAATTCCGTATCAGAAACAGAAAGCTCTGAATGAATATCGTGATAACCGTTTTCTGTATAATCAATAATTGAATCTAAAAGTGCCGGAACAATATTAAAATTAAGTTTTAATTTGGGAAATTTTTCCAAAATCAAAACCATATCCAAATAATCTTTAACTGCGTGTAAACGCACCCAAGGCATTAGATAAGTACCTTCAAGTTCATAAACCGGTTGGTGCATATGCCAATAAATGGCAAGAGAAAGTTTCTTAACACGCTTATTCATACTAACTGAATTATACAAAAAATCAGCCACCTGTGCAATAGGCGATTAAATATGTTCTTCAAAAAGCTTTTATTCTGTTCCATACAAGGTCGCTTCAACATTTTTATGCGGCAATACCAAATCTTCCATTGAACGGAACAATTCCGCTTTTGTATCAGCTTCCGTAAACCGTCCTCCGGTCACATTTGCAGTACACTGCAGCTGTGCCAAATCATCTTCATCATGAACATTAAAAGCTATCACATCAATCTTAATATCTTTTCTGATTTTTACAAGCTCAATAGCGTAATCACACGGACTTTCGTCACAATTTTCCCCACCATCAGTCAATAGAATTATGTGTTTAATCCCGTCATACCCATTCAAATCCTTGTTGACAGCTTGTTTTAGAGAATATGTAATCGGTGTCATTCCTCTCGGACGAAGATGTGACATTTCTGAAAGAATACTGGTTTTATTAGAAAAACCTAAGGGCACAACGAGTTCAGAACTTCTGCACGCATTATACGCAATCAGATTACAAGTATGACCGTAAACTCTTAGTCCGACTTTTGTACTATCAGAAATCTGCGGCAAGATTTGATACATCATCTCTTTTACCTGATTAACCTTGGTTTTATGCTCTAAATATTCACCCATACTATTTGAATAATCAAGGACAAAAAGGAGTTTATCGCCACTTTCTTTGTAATCAAAATTATCAGGGTTAAAAACTTCGTACGCAAAAACCGGAATTATCGCAAAAATTAACAATACCAAAAATTTTTTCATACCACAGATTAATGCAATTTTTTAAAAATAAAAATTGCACACTCGGGTAAAACTAAATCTAGACCATAAACTGCTAAATTGAAAGCTCAAAAGTGGATTTTGCTACACGACAGTTTGCTGCATAAGCTGCCTTTGCCATTTGAATATTACAAGCATCCTGAACTGTATAGCCGTTTTCTAAAGCTTGTACCATTGCGTTATCTAAATCCTTAGCCGATTGAGATACATTTTCAGCAACAGTTTGAAGGGCATCTCCAGGCATAACATTAGAATAATAATTACTCAAATCTACGGTTGATGCTTCATCACGATTGACGCTCGGAGTCTTGGCATCCAAAGCGGAGCGCGAAGGAAGGTAAGAAGATAAATCTTCTATTAGTCCGGAGTAAATGGATGTATTTATACCTGATATCGAGTTCATAACTAATCCTCTATTATCAGTTTAACTCTTTTTTCGAAACTTACAAGAGGTTTGAGTGTAAATTTTACAAAAATTCAAGCTACAAGGCTTTGTCTATCAAAACATCCCTCGCACCTTGTAAGCACTATTGTCCGGTAAAAATTACAAATGATGAAATTTTGTCAGCTTGGTAAAGCTGACCTACATTATAAAAACACATAAAAAAAACAGGGGAAAGAAAATCTTTCCCCTGTTTTTAATATTTCAAATAGAAACTAACTATTTGCCCAATTGGCTCATAACTTCATCAGCGAAGTTGTCGTTTCTCTTTTCAAGACCTTCACCAAGAACGAATCTGTCGAACTTAACGATATTGAATTTACCAGAAATTAATTGTTCAATAGTTTGTTCTGGATTCTTAACGAATGGTTGTTCAACCAAACATCTGTGAGCCATTAACTTGTTAACTCTGCCTTCAACAATCTTAGCTCTGATTTGTTCAGGTTTCTTAGCCAAGTCTTCTTTACCCATTTCGATTCTTGTTTCTTCTTCAATTACTTCTGCAGGAATATCTTTTCTTGAAACAAATTCTGGAGCAGAAGATGCGATGTGTAAGCAAATATCTTTTGCCAAAACGTCATCTTTTGCATCTGTTTGAAGAAGAACACCGATTTTACCGTTGTGGATATAAGTTGCAACGTTGCCTTCATATCTAACAAATCTTCTAACAGTGATTTTTTCACCAATTGATGCGATTTTTTCTTTGATAACATCAGCGATTGGTTTACCGCATTTAGGGCAAACAGTTGCCAATAAAGTATCAACGTCTGCAGGGTTAGATTCTGCAACAACTTGAGCTAAGCCATTTGTTAATTCGATGAATTCAGCATTCTTTGCAACGAAGTCTGTTTCACAGTTAACTTCAATCATAGCACCAACTGAATCAGAAACGTAAGAACCAACTCTACCTTCAGCAGCGATTCTACCCATTTTCTTATCAGCAGAAGCAATACCTTTTTGGCGAAGTACTTCCATTGCTTTTTCCATATCGCCATCAACTTCTACTAATGCTTTTTTAGCATCCATCATACCAGCACCAGTTTTATCACGAAGTTCTTTTACCATTGTAGCTGTAATATTCATATTAAATATCTCCTTCTTTAAATAGTGAATAGTGAAAAGTTAAGTTCACTAATCACCATTCACTATTCACAATTCTAAACGTTAGCAGTTTCTACACCTGCATCAGCAGCTGTAACAGCTTCTACTTTGCTTTTTGAATTAGCATTGTTTTCTCTCAATTGTTTACCTTCCAAAACTGCATCAGCCAATTTTGAAGTAATCAATTTGATAGCACGGATTGCATCATCATTACCAGGGATAATGTAGTTGATGCCATCTGGGTTAGCATTTGTATCAGCTAAACAAATAACAGGGATGTTTAATTTGTTAGCTTCTTTAATTGCGATATCTTCTTTAGCTTGATCGATTACGAAAATGATATCAGGAAGACCGCGCATTTCTTTAATACCGCCCAAAGTCTTGCTTAATTTAGCAAGTTGTCTGTTCAATTGTGCTTGTTCTTTCTTAGGTAATTTTTCGATGTGACCAGAAGAAATGAATTCTTCCATTTCTCTAAGTTTGTTAACTCTGCCTCTGATTGTTTCAAAGTTAGTTAACATACCACCTAACCATCTTCTGTTGATATAATAAGCACCAGCTCTGTTAGCTTCTTCAGCTACAACTTCTGCTGCTTGTTTCTTTGTACCAACGAAAAGTACGTTTTTACCTTTTGCTGCATATTCTCTAACTGCATCATAAGCTGCGTCCAATAAATCGGTAGTTTTTCTCAAATCAAGAATATAAATACCGTTTCTTGCTCCATAAATATATGGTTTCATTTTTGGGTTCCAGTGTTGTGTTTGGTGTCCAAAGTGAACGCCTGCTTCTAAAAGTTCAATAAGTGATGCTACTGACATCTTTGTCTCCTTTGTTTTTTCTAACTTGTTTTACTACGGACTATACTGCTCCATCTTTGAAACTTTATACAAACCGATACATTACCGACTCCGTATATTTGTTTTGTCAGACTAGGGTTGTACCTATCGACCAGTGTAGTCGCTATTATCGTATTATAAACATGGTTATCTAGCAAGTGTAACGACGATTTTTAATAAAAATAAGAGTTAATTTTGTCAATATTGTAACATTATGTTACATTTAAGCAATTTTTCAACCACAAAAAACTTTATATAAGTAAGGGAAATAATAGGAATACATAAGGGGACTTTGATTATGGCAATCGGAGCAAGAGATTATATCGACAAGTTATTAGTAAAAAAATACGCAGACGAAAAAGTTGACAACCACGAAGCAATGGAATCTATGGTTGATCCAAACAAAATGCTTGAAGCAATGAATGATGTTGCAGAAATTCAACGTAACATGTTTATGCTCTCTCAAAAGCTTTGTTCAACTTGTTACGCAATCAATGCAAAAGCTGCAAGATATCAAAAACGTGAAATGGAAATGGGCGAAGGTTAGATATTCTTATCTACCACAACTTTATGAAGTCCTTTGGGATGGTCGACATTACGTTTTAGCTTCAAAGCTATTTCTAACGCCAATTGTTGACATATTAGGACATCAGCAAACATTTGCTGAATTTCGTTATCGGATACAATATTGATATTATAATCCGGATTCAAATCCTCACCTTTTGGTCCAATTATAACCATCTTAGGGTTATAATCCGCTTTAATTTTATTTAAATTTGAGATTGAACGCTTTGAAATTTTATCAACTGCAATATAGATCAATGTTGCTTTATTATTCAACACGGCAACATGTCCATGCATAAATTCACCCAAAATTGCAGCACTGATATTTTTGTAAGAAGTTTCTTTAATTTTCAAAGCCGCTTCTTTCGCTAAAGAATATGAAATTCCATCTGCAGTAATGACAATAAGATTTTCTTTTGCTAAAACGCGCGCCAATTTTTTTATTTCTTCTCTTTTTGCAAGCGCTTTTTCTATTACTGCAGGCAAGCTGAACAAGGATTTTTTGTATTCAGCTGTCGCATCTTTTCCATGGACTTTTTCAATAAGCTTCAAGGAAATCAATATCAAACAAAGCATTTGAGAAGTAAAAGATTTTGTAGCAGCAATACCATTTTCTACACCGGCATAACAAGCAACTTGATAATCACAAATCTTCCAGATTGTAGACTCTTCATTATTTGTAATACAAAGAGTTGCAAGGTTAGAATTTTCCTTAACTTTCTGCGTACATTTAATTGTATCGCTGGTTTCACCGGACTGTGTAATAAAAATGTACAAAGTATTGTCATCATGCGGAATTACATTTTTTAATAGAAATTCGCTGGAATATATCGCTCTTGATTCTATTTTAGAGAATTTTTCCAACAAATCTACCGCAAATCTTGCACAATGATAAGAAGAACCACTTGCGACGAGTACGATTTTAGTAACATTGTCCGGCAAATCTATTTTGATTTCACCGGTTTCAGGGTTTATGTATTTCATCAAAACATATGGAACAATCTTCGCTTGTTCAGCAATCTCCAATTCCATATTGGTTTTTACTTTTTTATTAAGCATGCTCTTTCACCTTACATTTTCATTTTAACATGTTTTTTCAAAAATTTGTTATTTTTTATACGAACTTTCCAATTTTGATTTAATCATCTTCATCTCCTCTCTTGTTAAAAAGGAAGAAAATCTCATAAATTCATACATTGCATCGTCATAAGAATATTGTCTGCGTTCAACTTTTTGCAGCCATTCTCTAACTTCACGAGTAATCATAAAATCTCCTTTTTAAGAATTTTTCTTATCATGATAAAAAGCAAATAATCCCGCTGCTGCACCGATTAGCCCATTGATAGCAAGAGAATTTTTCATTGGTGATTTAGAAAACTGACATTTTCTGGACACTAAATCCAGACCGACCCCAAAGACGAACCAAGCTCCAAATGTACTCAAACCATCAACCAAAGGAGTTTTTGATTGAGGAACACTTCCTGCAACTTTTTGAGATGAACCCATCTTTTTCGCACAACAAATTTGCGAACTTGGATAATTCTGTATATTTTGTATTCTCATAATAAAGCCTAGTGTAAAATAAAAATGCCGATGGCCGGGGTCGAACCGGCACGTAGTTGCCTACACCAGATTTTGAGTCTGGCACGTCTACCAATTCCATCACATCGGCATATTCTATTTTCAAAAATAAATTCACAATGCTTTCATTGCTACTAGAATAATTAAATCAAAAACAAAATCAAATATCAAGTAGTTTATTTCTTATCCAAGCATTGCAACATTGGTCTTACCAAATTTTGCAGACATATCGTCAATATGGTGAATTAAATAAACATAAGGTTCTAAATCTTTTTCATTTAAATCAACTATCGCACCCCAATCAGCTCTGGCGTGGTGAGCGGCAATCATTTTAGCTACACGTTTGAACCCGGCTGTCATACAAACAGAAAAACCGTATTGTGAATGCGAAATCCATTCTTTCCTAAAGTTTTCGTCATAATCTATCAAACCTGATTCTGTATTAACTGTATATTCAAAGATTTTACCAATATCATGCAAAAGACACGCTGCGAAAACTTCATCCTGATTAACTCTCTGAAAAAATGCCTGCAAATTAACTTCTGCATACTTTAAGCACTCCAATGTGTGAACCATAAGACCACCAATGTAATTGTGGTGCATAAGCTTTGCTGCCGGCATAATCAAGATTTTATCCTTGTTTTTTGCATAAATATCAGATACAAAAGTTCTTAGTTTTTCATCGCTAATTCTTGCAATATAGCTTTCTAGTGCCTGATATTCTGCTTCACGTTCTTTTTCATCCAAACCGGTTTTAGCCTCTTTTATTAGTTCAAGAGCAGAAACAAGGCAGTTATTATATTTTTCATTAAAAGACCCTGATACTATTCTAAGTTGGTTACCGCATCTAAATAGCTTTGAATCCATTCTGTTAAGAGCCTCTTCCCACAAAATACAATTCAAATTTTCACCGCTATTAGGGTCTTTGAGTAACAGTTTTCCCATTTTGCTTCCGGATTTTGTATCACCTACGGCAAAAGTAACTACTTCATAAATAATATCAGTACTGAACATTTTTATTCTCCAAATTATTGCTATATTTTAGCACAAAAAAAGAATTGAACTCTTATTCAATTCTTCCACACATGCACAAAGATGGCATAAAATTAACCCTTGTCATCTTTGTTGTCATTCTTTTTGTTTGTTTCTTCAATTGCTTTACCAAGCATTCCGCCGGCAGCACCACTAGCAGCAGCATAAAGCCCATATGCTAACGGAGCAGCAGCTCCTCCTGATAGAATCGTCAAAGCACCTAAACCCACAAGAGCTCCGATACCTATACCCTTTACAGTTTCATTGCCCCTGAAAGCAACCACATCTCCTCTTGGAACATCATCTTTTATCGTTGCTCCATAAACTGTGTTGTTCTTTTTTGCACTTCTTACTACGTGCATAGGTTGATAACATTGGATAGCAGAGATTTTCATAATTAAACCCTCGATATTTACACACTCCAGAAGATTACAACAAATATTCAAATTTGTCAATATTTTTGAACAAAAATTTTACAGAATTTATTATATATTGTAAGCTATAAATCGACATAACTCGATAATTTTTTCCGGATAAATACCAATAATCAAAGTCATAATTGCAGTAATTACCAAAACAAATTTTTGTGAAAACACAGGATTCAATTTTGAAACATCAATATTTTTATCACATTTTGCAAACAGTGGAAGCAATATTTTCAAGTAATAATACAAAGCAACAACCGTAAAAAGCAATAATATCAACAGAAATGGCACAAATACCAAACCGGAATTTGCAATCGCTGTAAACAAATATATTTTTGCGATAAATCCGGATGTTAGCGGGAATCCGGCTAGCGCAATTATAGAAAATGCATAAGCTCCGGTTAGACCGTGATTTGCATTAAATAATCCTTGAAAGCTTTTTACATTCATATCATGATTATTGCCACAAATATTTAAAAACGCAAAAGCCGAAATATTCATTAAGACATAGCATAACAAATAAAAGATAACAGTAGATAAATTATATACAGAAACAAGGCTTGCAGCCAGCAACACATAAGAAGAATTGGCAGCCGCTGAACAAGCCAAAATTACTTTAACATTATTCTCTCTTATCGCATAAGTATTCGCCCACAATGCCGTCATGAGCGAAATCACAGCCACAACAAACGTTAATTCTAAACTATTGCTAAGAGGGAATACCAACAATCTGCAAACAATTCCGAATATAGCAAGTTTTGGAATCGTGGACAAAAAGGCAAGAACTGATGTTTCACAACCTTTATAAACATCTATTATCCAATTTGCAAATGGGAAAACTGCCAATTTTGAAATAAGCCCTAGAACAATCATTATTGCAGATATAGAATACATTATAGACGCATCTTGATTGATAATTGTTTCATGTATTTTTGACAAATTCAAAGAGCCTGAAACTCCATACAAATATGAAACACCGAACAAAAATACACCTGATGAGATTGCAGATGTCAGAAGATACTTAAAAGCTGCTTCTTTTGAATAATATCCTTTAGCAGAACCGATTAAAAAATAAGTTGAAAAGCTTAAAATTTCAGCAGACACAAATAAAGTGAGAAAATCATTCGCTGATACAATATTCATTGCGCCGAAAATACCAGCCAAAAGAATTGCGTGGAATGTATAAGCATTTCTTTTAATCGTCTTGATATGACTTCTTGAAAGGAGTGCAACCAAAAATCCACAAACCAAAATTGCAAAATCAAACAGAAGTGTATAACTATCTGACATTATGGAATTATGAAATCCAAAGTATTGAGGCTCTGTCTGAACCGTTGACAATAAAAGTATACTTAAGACAATACCAACTGTCGAAATCAATCTTGCATATTTGTACTTTCTCGGATGAATTATGATACTCAAAACAAGTTGCAGAATTATAAACCCTGCTAAAGAAATTTGCGGTAATAATATATTAAAAATATCGTTCAACATAATCGCTGCGTCCTCTATATTATCCTATTATGCCCAAAAGAGTATTTGGGAAAATTCCAAACAAAACCAGTCCGGCTAGAACAGCAGCAAGAATTATAAACTCATGCACTGTTATATCATTAATTTTTTCATACGCTTCCGGCAATTCACCAAAGAACCCTTTATGCAAGAACTTAAGCATATAGCAAGAACTTACTATAAGAAGCGGTAGTGAAAATACGGATACCAGCTTTAAAGTTTCAGAAAAATCAGCATTCATCGCTCCAAAAATCGTTAAAATTTCACTTACAAATGGAGCAAATGCAGGGATACCAATAGATGCCAAAACTATTACAGTAGCAAATCCAAATAACCTTGGCATAACAGTTGCAATGCCGGATAAAGTATTTATATCACGGTTTTTATATCTCAAATAAACGACTCCTGCAACCATAAACAAACCACAAGTTACAAGTGCGTGTGCGACCATATGAAATACAGAAGCGGAAAGTCCGATTTTATTTACAGCGCAAAGTCCGAGTACGACTAAGCCCATATTTGAGATACTTGAATATGCAACAATTCTCTTGATATCTGTTTGATTATAAGCAACAAAAGCTGTATAAATAATATTAATCAAAGCTAATACTGCCAAAATTGGCGCGATTGTGATAAAAGCATCGGATAAAGTTTGATAATTGAATCTATAAATACCGTACGCCCCTGTTTTAAGTAAAATACCAGCCAAAACCATACTTATAGGTGTTGGAGCATTTGTATGCGCATCCGGTAACCAAGTATGCAAAGGAACAATCGGAAGTTTTACGCCAAAACCGATAAGCAAGCATACAGATATAAGATTTTGGATAAAATTAGGTATTTGAGAAGCGTTTATATCCGAAAATCCTGCAGACAGAAATCCGGTTGTTACAAAGTTATAATAATGCAAAAGAAGTATACCCAATAGCATTATCATACTGCCTAAGAATGTAAATAACACAAATTTTACGGCAGAATTATGCGCATTCTTCTCCTCGTCTTCTGTTTCATTACCGCGCCATTTATTGCCGATTAAAAAGTATGCAGGTATTAGTTCTAATTCCCAGAATAAGAAGAATACAAACATATCACCGGCAGTAAATATACCTAAAATTGCGCATTCCAAAAGCATTAGCATAGAATAATAGAATTTGTGGTTTGCTCGGATATTGAATTTACTTGCAAAAGAAGCTAGCAAAAATACAAACGATGTTAATGTCGTTAATATCATAGAAATATTATCAATCTTAAATATAAATTTTATCCCTAAAGATTGAATCCAATCCTGTCCGAAGAAATGGATTTCGCTCAAATATGGGTTTGCTGAATCAAAGCAAGCAAGCATCAAAATCATATACAAGAAATGAAATCCAAAAACACTTTTGGCAAATCTTCTTACTACGATTTCATTTTTAGTAAAAAGCGGTGACAAAATTAGAACAGAAATCACCAACGGCATAAATATTAAAAACGGTATTGATAAAAATATACTCATCATTTTTCCTTTATCTTCTTTAACTTAATTGATTAAACATCATTGTGTATCCGATTATAATTAGTGTAATAACAATCGTTAACAGAATAAAACCATACGCATTATAAGTCTGCACATTTCTGCTTTGCAGTTTTGCACCCCACTCAGAAAGTTTTTTTGCAGCCTCAACCGTTATCTTCACAGATTTATTCATAACATTTTCTTCTATCCAACCTGCAGCCTTAACAGAAGCTTCTGAAATCAATATTACAGGTTTATAATTAGATAGAATTTTTAGTTCTACAAAATCCGCCACTTGAGCAAGTTTTCCATAAAATCTTACAATGATTTTGTTATAAAAATTTTCTAATATTTTTGGAGTTACTACAAACTTTGTCAGCAAATTTTTTACATACAAAATATAAACAACAGCCCAGCCTAAAAATGCCAAATAGAACGGTTCTGCAATTTTATATTCAACTTTTGGTCTAATAAAAAAGTAAAAAGTTATATTTAACAAAAACAACAATCCTATTGGTATAAATTTTTTGAAATTTACAGTATTAACAAGCTTTTTGTCCTTAATCATAACAAGCGCAATTCGCATAATATAAAACGCAGTAAAAAACGCCACTAAACAATACAATATTGAAACAAACGGACAGCTTGAAGTTGCAGCGTATACCAATTCTTTAGAGATTAAACCGGAAAAAATTAATCCGGAAAGACTCAAACCACCTAGCAAAAAGGTAACATAGTTTACGTAATGATCAATATCATCCAACGATAAAAACAATGCAGATTTAATGAATGCATGAGCTACAAGAAATATTAAAGCAGCTTTTATATTCAAAAAACCAATTGCTAAAAAAATCAAACCTAAATTTGCTGATGTTGAATAAGCTAAAACCTTCTTCGGATGAGTTTCAATAGATGCTAAAACAGAACAAATAATAGCGGTTAGAATTCCTAATCCTGCAATAGCATTCATCAAAGGCTGTTCTAACGTGAAAAACGGAAGCATTCTTATCAAAAGATACCCACCAGCAACAACCATTGTCGCTGAATGCAATAATGCGCTAACCGGAAGTTTTGCCTCCATAGCATCCTGCAACCAAGTATAAAACGGGAATTGGGCAGACTTTACCGCCGCACCGATAATAAATAATCCGCATATAATATAGAATAATGGAGTTGAAGTATAAGCTGAAAGTATTGCTGATATTGAATTAAAATCTTCAAAATTTAAAGACGCAAAATTAGCATTTCCACCATAATTGTACATAAAATATGAAACAGCAATTATTCCGCCAATAAGAGCAGTATCACCAACTCTATTCATTAGAAACACACGTCTTGAAGCTTCTGACTTTACAGGATTTTTATAATCAAATCCAATAAGCAGATACGACATCACACCGACCAGTTCCCAGAAAAAATACATTTGAAAGAGGTTCGGGCTGAATAAAAGCCCTGCCATTGAGAAATTAAACATATTCAAAAACGCATAGAATCTATACTGCTTACCCTCGTCCTTCATATAATTAATAGAAAAAGCTTGGACTAAAAAGCTCACAAGAAAAAGAACCAATGCGATTATAAGCGAAGTTTTGTCGATATAGACTCCAAACGGAATTGAAAAATTGTTTATTTTTATAAAATCAAAACTTTGTTCAAGCGAATAATCAAGCTTTAAAAGGCTTGCTGAACACAACAAAATACCTAAAAAAGATGAAAGCAACGTTAGAACATAAATAATGGATTTATTTACGTAAACAGCAAAAAATCTGCCGCACATAATGATTAAAAATATCCATAGCGGAAGCAAAAGTATTAAATACGTATTATCCAAAATCAAGTCTGACAACTAATATTCCTCCTCTTTTGCTTTACAAATCCGTATACTTTTCTATGTTATCGCTCTCTTTTTTCTGATACATCAAATAGAAAATATAAAGCGCAACCGCTAATTCTACAGCGCCCAAACCAACATAAAAAAGCGCCATAATGTAACCGTTAAAATCTATATTATCGCAATAACTTGCAAATGTCACAAAGTTAATATTTACACCCAAAAGCATCATTTCTATTGAGATTAGTACTTTAATAACGTTCTTTACAAATATTGAGCCCACCAAACCGAGTACAAATAAAACCAGCCCTATAAAAAGATAATGATACATTGTTATTTCAATCATTTATTTCTCTCAGCTCCTTTATTTGTTCTCTTATCAGTTCTTAACAAGCCAATCCCTGCAATTACAACAGTAAGAAGCAAAGATAAAAGCTCAAAAGCCCAGACATAATTTATAAAAATACCTTTAGCAAAAGACTTAATTGCATCAAATGCGTTCACTTGAAAAACATCCATAACTCTGAATGTATCCGGCATCATAGCTAATGACATCAAAACCAAATACACAAATGCCAAAACAAAAAGAGCCGCAGACATAAAAGTTACGTATGGTGTAACAAAAGATTTGTCTTTAACTTTTCCGCTTGTCGGAGCAAACATAATTGAAACACCAATTATAATAGGAACAGCTAAACCATAAATCGCAGCCTGAATAATTGCATTATATTCTGAACCTAGCATATAGAAAAATAATGCACCAAAAAAGAATACCATAACTGCTGAAAGCAAAGAATATATCACATTTTTTGCAAACAGAGTCAAAAGCGCAAACACAATTATAAAAAAGGATGCCAAATAAAATACGATTGGATTACTAATCATCACAACCTCCTTTATAATGTAATGTCAGATTTTCAACATTATCAGTCGCAAGTTCATATTCCTTTGACATTTTTATAGCTCCTCTCGGGCAATAATATTCACAGTTTCCACAAAACATACATTTCTTTAAATCAATTTTATAAGAACAAATTTTTCCTTGCTCATCTCTTTCATAAGTTATAGCTCCGGTTGGGCAAACCTTTACACACATACCACAACCAATACAACCTTCTACAATAGGTTTGCCACGAAAATTATTATTTAGCTCCCTTTTTATTTCCGGATATTCTAATGTTACAGCCTTTCTGAACAAATGTTTAAAAACAACAACCATTCCATCAAACAATGCTTTTATTGAGGTTAAAATTTTTAATTTCATTTACACTAACCCTCCAAAAGAATATTTGATTAACACTGCTATAAACAAATTCAGAATTGATAACGGAAGCAAGAACGCCCAAGAAAATTTCATCAAATCAAACGACGCTAATCTTGGAAAAGTTGCTCTTATCCAAATCATAACAAATATTAGTCCAAAAGCTTTCAAGAAAAGCCAAAAAGCTTGTTCAAAATAAATTAAGAATGATGAACTAAAAAGATATTTTCCAAAAGGTGATAAATATCCGCCCAAAAACAAAATTGAGATAAATATCGCGTTTGCAAACATCATAGAGTATTCGCTCAAATAAAACATTGCAAATCTCATGCCGGAATATTCCGTATTGTATCCGCTAATCAATTCACTTTCAGCCTCAGGTAAATCAAACGGACAGCGATTTAGTTCAGCCAAAATGCTTGTAAATAGAATTAAAAACCCTAGCATACAAGGGAAAACAAACCAACCAAACAAACCGAATTTAGAAGTCTGCGCAAGCGTAATACCTGTTAAATTCATCGATGAAGCTAAAACGACAATAGAAAGTATTACAAACGTAATAGGCAATTCATAGCTCAAGACTTGTGCAATACTTCTTGCAGCACCCATAAGTGAATACTTGTTATTACTAGCCCAACCGGCTAAAAAGATACTTAAAACCGGAAATGCAGCCAAAATAAGATACAAAATAACATTTGTACTCGTATTTACAAATGTAAATTCAGAGCTGTATGGCAAAATTCCTAATGCAGCAAACATTGGCACAAAAACCAGTATTGGCGCAAGATTAAATAGGAATTTATCAGATTTTTCCGGTGTAATATTTTCTTTGCACAAAAGTTTAAACGCATCAGCTAGTGTTTGCAAAATCCCCCAAAAACCGACTCTATTCGGACCTTTTCTCTGTGTAAAAAATCCCAAAAGTTTTCTTTCTGCAAGTACCAAAAACAAAACAACAAGAATTAACGCAGCTGCCACAACACAAAATGGAATTACATAAAATGTAATATCTCCAAAAAGCTGTGGGATATTATGTTTTGCCAAGAATTCTATATACAAAAAATAAAGATAATTCATCTACTTATCCACCTCCGGCAAAATAATATCCAAAGAACCTGCAATTGCAATCGCGTCATTCAAATATTCTCCAACAAGAAGTTTGCGTAAAAGATTTACGGAATAATAAGAACCTGTTCTCCATTTCAAGCGATATGGCTCATTTTTACCAAACGAGCGAATATAACATCCTGCCAAACCTCTTGGAGCTTCGATTTCAGAATGATAATCCCCTTCCGGAAGCTTTAAATTTATCGGATTAATCAATTTTTGATTCAAATCAGGATTTGATTTAATGACTTCTATTGCTTGGCGAATGATTTTTATACTTTCTCTAATCTCATCAATTCTCGCCTTATAACGTGCCATCGCATCCTTTTCTTCTCTTACAACAACACCAATATCAAATCCCTTATACAAATTATCTTGTAATCTATTATCCAAACGCATTCCGCTTGCACGAAGATTTACACCTGTAATTGCATAATCTAGTGCGTTTTTAGTATCAAGAATACCTTTTGCAACAGTTCTTCTTATAAAAATAGGATTTTCTGTTATAAGTTTTTCGTAATCTTGCAATTTTTCAGGAAGAATATTCAAAATTTCTTCTACATCTTCTAAATATTCAATATCACGTCTAACTCCGCCAAAAATAAAATAATTGTACATCATTCTTTGACCGGTAAGTTTTTCAAAATATCTCAATATCATCTCCCGTTCTCTAAACGCATAGAAAAATGGAGAAGTTGCCCCCAAATCCATAAGAAACGCGCCAATCCAAAGTAGGTGAGAAGATATTCTGTTCAACTCGAGCAATAGCACCCTTATCGCTTGCACTCTGTTTGAGAGTTCTATATCATGCGCATCTTCTACAATTCTACAAAACAATTCTGAATAGAAAAATCCCGCAAGATAATCAATCCTATCAACCATCGGTAAATACTGAATGTAAGATAATTTTTCCGCCATTTTTTCCATACCGCGGTGAAGATACCCTACGTCAGGCTCACAAGCCAAGATTTTTTCTCCATCCAGAGTTAAGACAAGGCGCAAAACTCCGTGAGTAGACGGGTGTTGAGGTCCAAGATTCAATTTAAGCGTTGTTGTCGTCATTTTCTCGTAACCTCATATCTTTATAGTCTTTTCTCAAAGGATGCCCATGCCAGCTTTCCGGCATATAAAGCCTTTTTAAACCTTCGTGGTTTAAAAATTTTATCCCAAATAAATCATAAATTTCATTTTCATCCGCAATAGCCGAAGGAAATATATCTGCAACACTTTCAACCGAATTTTGGGTCAAAAATGTCAAATACAAATTTTCTTCATCTACAGTAGAATATAGATGATAATTGAGTTCTATCATATTATCAGGATTATGTATTGCTATAATTTCTTTCAAAATATCATAGTGATAATTTTCTTTTACAAACTTTATGGCTTCACTCAGCCTTGACTTAATCAAAATTTTATCACTCAGAAGTTCGCAATCTGCAAAAATTTCCAAAAACTTATCCCAATTCATCAGACACCTCACTCATTGGAAATCCATTTTCATCAAGCGGTTGCAACTTATGAGATTGGATAAATTCTTTTCTCGTCAAAATAGATTCATTTTTAATTTTGGCTTGCAATTTTCTAATAGCATCTAAAAGAGCCTCCGGTCTTGGCGGACACATAGGAAGGTAGATATCCACAGGAATAATTTCATCAATCCCATTCACAACGGAATAAGATGTTTCTGCAAACATTCCGCCACCACAAGTACACGCCCCCATTGCTATTACATACTTAGGTTCTGCCATCTGTTCATACAATCTTTGTAAAACTGGTGCCATCTTATAAGTTATTGTACCGGCACAAATTAATAAATCAGCTTGTCTTGGAGAGCCGCGAAAAACTTCTGAGCCAAAACGTGCAATATCATTATCAGAAGCAACCGTTTGCATCATTTCTATACCGCAGCAAGAAGTCGCAAAAGTAAGTGGCCAGAGAGAATTTGCCCTGCTCCAATTGAGAATGTAGTCTATAGAGGTAACAATTACCCCCGGAATTTTTGTTTCAATATCTTTGATTAATTCCATATATCCCTCTCTAGCTCCACCTCAAAATTCTTTTATTTATAGCATAAACCAGCCCAAATAAAAGTAAACCCACAAAAACAAACGCTTCTATTATTGCAAAAAGCCCCAGTTCGTTAACAAATACGGCAAAAGGATAAAGGAATATAGTTTCAATATCAAATATCAAAAACATAATTGCATAATTAAAATATCTTATATCAAACTGTATTCTAGCGTCAGCAGTTGATACAATTCCACATTCATAAGTAGAATTTTTCACAAATGTTTTATTCTTGTATTGGCAAACAAAACCAGCAGCCAGCATTGCCACTGCAAAGAGCGTTGAAAGTATTACAAACATTGCCAAACATACGAATTCTTTCATCTGTTATAAAGCCCCTATTTCCTAGAACCTATCTTATCTTATTTTACAAGAAAATTATCTGATATAATAGATATTATTATAGAATGTAAAGATGAATTATATGCGACAATCGATTAAACTTTTATTAGCAATTTCTATTATTTATGTAACAACAGTTTCTGTCCACGCAGCCGTTGAAGGACATTTGGAATACCATATTCCGCTTGATTACACAAAACTATCACAAGAAGAATTGGATGCAAAAGCAGGTTTTTATTATAACCTTGCAACAAAAAATTACAGCGGAAAGCTCAACGACGATATGACAACAGCTTTAAATTTATATATGATGCTTCACAGAAAAAATCCGCAAAATACTTTTTATAGCACACGTTTAGGAAAACTTTACGATTTATTAGGGCAGGACAAATATGCACGCGGATGTTTTGAAATGGCACTCGGCGTAGATTCTTCAAAACCTGAACCTTACTTTAGATTAGGCGAATTTTATTACAAAAGAATGCTTTACAAAAAGGCGCTAAAAAATTACAAAGAAGCCTATAAACACGGATACACCGAACATTACGAAACATTGTACAAGCTAGGTGATATATATGCAAAACTTGGTGATACCGAAACTGCAATAAAATACTTAAGACTTGCAGCTCAAAAAAATCCTAATGCAGAATTAGATAATAAACTCCAAAGGATTAATGCCGCTAATGCAACCAATCGAGAGTATTATTCTAATACTAGGATACGGTTGATTGAAAAATAGTTTTACAGTTTAAACTCTCTTACGTCCAAGTTTATCTATATTTCCGAATTTCACATTAGAAAGAACAACCGCTATTATCATAAATACACATCCTAGAATTTCTCTAAGTGACATTGTTTCGCCCAAGATAACAGCTCCACCAAGTACTGCAAAAACGGATTCTAAACTAAAAATAATAGACGCTATTACAGGCAAAGTATTTTTTTGTCCGAAGATTTGGAGCGTATATGCAACACCGCAAGTTAAAATGCCGGCATAAAGCAATGGAATTCTGCATTCATAAATCGCTGAAATTGTCGGAGTTTCAAACATCATTGTCAATACTGCTGACAAAACTCCAACTACCAAAAATTGCAAACACGAAGCTTTTACAGGATGAACTTTTTCTGAATAATAGTTCACAACCAAAATATGCACTCCGTAGAAAAATGCAGCAACGAGCAATACTAAATCATATACGTTAAAACCGCCACCAACTTTATAACACAATAGATATAGCCCGATAATTGCAAGAATCACGCTCACAACAACATTCTTTTCCATTTTTTGTCCCTGCAACACTGCAATTATGGGAACAAAAATAATATAAAGAGCGGATATAAATCCGGCTTTTCCGGCTGTAACATATTGCATACAATACTGTTGAATACTCATTGCCGTAAATAAAGCCAAACCACAAGCAATTCCGGCTCTTGCAAGATTTATATGCTGATAACGTTTTCGTCTTTCTGTTCGATTATCAGGCTTAGAAAATTTAACCCAGAATACTACCGGAAGCAGACTAAGTGTTCCTAAAAGACTTCTTACCATATTGAACGTAAACGGTCCAATGTGTTCCATACCTTCTCTTTGTGCAACAAAAGATATACCCCAAATAAAGGCAGTCATAAATAAAGCTAAATTTGCAAGAAGTTTGTTTTTCATATTATCAATATTTCTTTGTAACCCAAATTAAATGGTATCCCCAAGGTGATGGAACCGGAGCAGAAACTTCTCCTACAGTACCACTAAATGCTGCGTTTTCAAAAGATTTAACCATTTGTCCTCTTTTAAAACACCCCAAATCGCCACCATTTTTACCGGATGGGCATTGAGAATACATTTTTGCATAAGTTTGAAAATCTTCAAAACTCTTTATTTGGCTTTTTAATTTTATAGCGTCCATTTCTGTTGGCACAAGAATATGATTAGCGCAAACTGTTGAATATTGTTCCGCAGAAAATGCCGGCATGCAGAAAACACCTAATAAAAATAAACTGCTCAATATTTTTTTCATTTATAACTCCTCTTTTATCTACTCACCAATGAGTACTTTAGCTTGTTTCCACAAATCATTGAATTCATCATATGTATAATCTTCAAACGGTTTTGTTTTAATTTCTTCCATCTTTCTAAAACGTTTGGTGAATTTTTTATTTGCTCTCAAAAGTGCTTGTTCAGCGTCAACTTTGTACCATCTGGCAAGATTTACTGTTGCGAAAAATATATCGCCCATTTCATCTTCCATTTTATCCTTATCACCAAGTTCTACTGCTTCTTCAAATTCTTTGTATTCAGATTTAATACAATTTTTCAAACTTTCAACACAATCCCATTCAAAGCCGACTTTTACAACTTTTTTGCTAATTTTTTGTGCTGCCATCAAGGCTGATTGGGATTTTGAAATTCCATCGAGAACAGATTTTCTATAAGTTTTTTCTTCTTTTTTTAATTTATCCCAATTGTCAAGAATCTCTTGGGTAGAATGAACTTTTTGATTGCCAAAAACATGTGGATGACGATGTATAAGTTTGTCACTCAATTCCTTTGCCACATCTTCAATATCAAATTCGCCATTATCTTTAGCAATTTGGGAGTGCAAAACTACTTGTAAAAGAACATCGCCAAGTTCTTCTCTTAAATTACTAATATCGTTGTCATCAATCGCATCAACAGCTTCATAAGCTTCTTCCAGCATATTCGGACGCAAAGATTTATGAGTTTGTTCTCTATCCCACTCACAACCGTTTTCACTTCTTAGAATTGCGATAATATCAACCAGTTTTTCTAAATTCGGATACTTCATATGTTGATTATAATATAAAAATAAAGAGTAGGGATATTTTTAATGTATAATAGAAATAACAATTTCTTATTAACAGGTATTTATTATGAAAAAATCCGAATTAGACTTAACTCTTTTATTTAATAGCTTAGACACTCTCAAGGAGTGCTACAAGGATTATCAAGCCGAAACAAACAGTAAAATGAAAGAATATATCAAAGATTCGTGCATAAAAAGATTTGAATACACCTATGAAACTGCCAAAAAAATTATGAATAAATATCTAAAAAAAGAGTATGATAAAACAGAAAAAGAACTCACTATCAACAATATTTTTAGAGAAATGTACGGACTGGATTTAATTGAAAATTTTGAGAATTGGGTGAACTACAGAGAACAAAGGAATTACACTTCTCACGAGTATGATGATTCTCATGCCGGCGATATACTTGCCTTAATTCCAAATTTTATCAAAGACGTAGATTTTCTATACGAAAAACTTCAAGGAGTTTTGGTTGATGATTAAAGGCGTAACTTCTAACGAAGAAAAAATCATAAAAGATATTTTATCAAAATATCCATATAATTTTTTTTATTACGGTTCACGAGTAAAAGGTGATTTTACAAAATCCTCTGACTTAGATATTTTATTAATGTCAGATAAAAACATTCCTGAAAAAATTCTGAACGAGTTAAAACTTGACTTTAACAAAAGCCTTGTTCCATATATAGTCAACATTTCAGTCTACAATAATCTGGATAAGTCTTTTTATGAATTAATCAAACCAAGCCTCGTTAGCGTGTTTTAAGCTTTGACAAACAAAACAAATACGAACTTCACGACTTAACACCTTCACGACTTAAAGACTTAGTTATACCTAGAAGCAACAAGCATTTTGTAACCAACGGTCAATGCGCCCATTATTCCGGCAGTTACACCGCCATATTTTAGAGCTTTTTTCCACTGATTTGAGCTCTTAGTGCTTTTAATTATGTTGAACAGTTTGCCGTCTTTAAATTCAGGAGTCTTAATAAATTTTTTAGACTCACTGTTCCACCCTAGCCTAATAGCATTTTTCGTTTTTACGAGTTCAAAATTCATAATCGCCTCCAATGATTCTTTTAACGACGCCTTGCTTGATTTTAAATTAGTTGAATTTACACCATCCAGAAGTGTACCGGTAGAAATACCTTTACACTGGTCATCTATGATATCTTTATTTGCTTTGATTAATTTCTTGAAATCTTCCGGTGACTTAACTTTGTCAATCTTTTTAAGTACAGTTTTTAATTGTTTGAAATAATTTTGTACTTCTGACGAGGTATTTTTTTTCAAATTTTTATTAAAAACTTCTCTAGCAAAAGTATCCGATACTTGCCCGTCACTGCCAAGCGGATAACGATTTTTTAAATAACCAACACTACCACCTGCAACTCCGCCAAGAGCCATCATGCCGACAGTGGACACACCGCCCCCATTGCCTTGTACTTGAGAGTTATACGCTTGCTGAGGATACACTTGTCCCTGATAACTATTCATATAATAAGGATTTGTCATACAACACTCCTTGAAAACACTACACTACTTATATAAAGTCATTTTGTGTGCAAAAATTGACTTTTGGTAACAAAGTGTTACAAAAGTTGTTAAGTCGTTAGGTTGTTAAGTTCATTTAAGGATTTTAATATTAACAAGACTTGTTTTTTATAAAATTTTATGAGCGAAAGCGAATTAAGTGAACTTAACGCCTTAACGACCTAAAGACTTAAAGACTCCCTTACTCAAACCTCCATTACCCATTCTTTTAAGAGTCTAACCCCAAAAACTAAACTAACAGGTAATTTATGTTCATAAATAAACCTTTACAATTTCAATATGGAGATATGTTGATATGGAAAAATTACAGAATAAATACTTAGAAATAAAAAACATTAGCAAAGATTTCGTCAATTGGGTCGAAGATGTTGCAGAAGAAAATAACTGCAAAATCGAAAGAAAAGAATGGAAAAGCAAATACAATAGCTATGTTGTTTATGACTACGAGCCTTTTTGTTCAGAAGGGTTCGAGATAAATATTCTGTTAAGCTCTTTTGATATATCGTATCTTAATTTTATCAAATATCTTTACAACGAAAAATTGAGCACAATTGAATATTTGGATAACTGTATAAAAATTCCTGCAATAAAAAACTATTCACATTAGTAAAATTGGTATATAATATTCCTAAGTTAGTTATAGAGGAATATTATTATGCAAGAATTTTTTAACGATTACGTACAGTCACTTGAAACTTACATTATGTTCAGAATCAAGGAAACCGTTGCAAAAATCACGCCGGAGCTTGTTGCAAAAAATCGCAAACCGATTATGTTATCTATGGGGGCTCCGACCGCTAATCCTCCTCAAAAACTTATTGATGACTTAAAACTGGCTCTTGACGAAAAAGGAGCACACTTATATTCTTCACCAAAAGGTGAAAAATTCTACCGCGAAGCAATCGCAAAAAGAATGAAAAACAGATTCGGAGTAGAACTTAATCCGGATACAGAAATCTTTTCTCTAATCGGTTCAAAAGAAGGACTCGCAAACTTTATCAGAACACTTATTAACCCGACTACCGTAGATGAAGATAAAGAAATTATTCTTGTTCCGGACCCAGGGTATGCTTCTTATAAAGAAATGGTAAAAGTATCCGGAGGAAAAGCATTCTCTATCCCATTAACACCGGAAAATAATTTCATGCCGGATATGGAAGAAGTTTGGGCCGATTTCCTGGCAAAAGGTAATAATCCAGACAAAGTAAAAGCTTTGTTGATAAATTATCCAAACAATCCGCTTGGTGCGACTGCTACAAAAGAATATTTAGAAAGCCTTGTTGCTTTCTGTAAAAAACATCACATTTTGTTGATTTCAGATGCCGCTTATGTAGAAATGTATTTCAAACCAGAACTCAAACCAATGAGCATATTAGAAATTGAAGGCGCAAAAGACATTGCAGTAGAATTCTTTAGTTTCTCAAAACCTTATGCTATAACCGGTTGGAGATTAGGTTGGATTTGTGGTAACGCAGAAGCCGTAAAAATCTTTGGAAAACTAAAATCAACACTTGATTCAGGCTTATTTAAAGCTTTGCAAAAGTCTTGTGCTGAAATTCTTAATTCTGAAGAAGGCGATAAATATATTGAAGAAGCCAATAAACGTTTCAAACATAACCAAGAAGTATTTGTAAAAGGTTTGAAAGAAGAATTAGGCTGGGGTGATTTTAATATTCCTGACGCAACATTCTACTTGTGGCTTCCAATTCCGCCTAGATACAAAAACTCTGTAGAATTCACAGACGACTTGATGTATAAATCAGGTATCATTGCCGTTCCTGGCGACGCATTTGGCGATTATGGCAAAGGATTCTTCAGAGCCTCTATCGTTTGTACAGAAGAAGAACTCAAAGAAGCTATTAGAAGAATGAAAGAAGACGGATTTAGTTTTGAATAATAAAAAAGTGCTCGATTAATCGAGCACTTTTTATAGCAAAAAATATTTTCACAGGTTTTATTTAAGTATGAAAATTCAACCTAATAATTATACATATCAAAACACTACAAATTTTAAATCGGCATATCCCGTTGTGCACTGGATTTGTGAGGCGAATGGAAGTTATGCGCCAATTGCAAATCTTGATTTAGCAAAGAAGCTTCAAGGCAAAATTGTAAGAATTTTAAATAAACCGCTCAATGATACTAAGAAAAATATTAAACCGGAAGAACAAAAATTGCGCGCCTATATCGGCAGCAGTGATATCGACTACAGAAATGTTTCTGTTGTACGTTCTTTTTATAATCGCATAAAAGGCAGTATTAATAAGTACACACCTGTTTCGTATCTTATATTAGGTGATGACGTAAATGTGTTTAACGAATATTTAACTAAAAATATTGGACGCGCAAAGGAAGGCAAGAATGATTTAATTAGCAAACCTTATTCTCCGGAACTTGCAGAAGCAATTAGACACTACAATGTTGATGGGTTAAAGTTTGTACAAGATAAAGATAAACAAATTACAGACGAAGCCGGTATTACATATATTTTGCATACAAAATTTGAGATTATAAGAAATAAATTGGGACAAATAAAAGATTACAAATTCCAAGATGCTCGTTTTCTACCATCAGAAGAGACTAAAAACCCACTGGAGCGAATTTAGTTATTTTTTTCTGAAAGAAAACGCTTGACTTTAATTTATGAGCATGTATGATAATAACATACCGAGCGGGGGTAATTCAGTGGTAGAATGCCTCCTTGCCAAGGAGGATGTCGCGAGTTCGAGCCTCGTCTCCCGCTCCATAATTAACAAAATGATTATTTAATAAATAATTAAACACGGAAGTAAGCTCTACGCTTACTTCTTTGTCTTTGTAAACAAAGTTCGAACCTAACATTTTTAAGATTGCTCGTTTTTTCTTTGGAGTTGCCCTCAAAAACTCACTACGAGCGTGTTTGCAGAAGTTTTCCAATAAGTTCGAACCTTCATCAAAATTTCTACTTGCATTGTTCATTGCTTGTAATTTTTCAACAAGTTTATCTTTTTCGTCATGCCAGAGGTTATGCTTTACTAACCAATATTCTTCTGAGATTCTTCCATCAAGTTTATCCATGTATAGATTGTCTAGTCTTGTTTGTAGGGTTAATATTTGTTGCTTTATATCTTCTAAACTTTCTTGTTCATAGTCGGATTTTAGTTTTCGGATTTCCTTAACAGCTTTTTTTATTTCTTCAAATAAACCTTTATCAGGATCAGGCAACTTTTCAATTAATTCTAAAAAAACTTCATCGAGCTTTTCTTCTCTTATTAAATCGCTCTTACAGGTTCCTCCTCGTTTCCCTGTGCAGTGATAATATATATATTTACCCTTTTTAAGTTCTGCTGTTAATTGACAACCGCAATGTCCACACTTGATTAACCCCTTATAGGCAAATTCAACATCATGTGTTCTTGCTTTACTGGCGTTAAACATTTTCTGAACACGATTAAAAGTATCTATATCAATAATAGGTGTATGCTTGCCTTGATATATAACACCTTTAATTCTCATTTTCCCTATATAAAATACATCTTTTAATACAAATAATAATCGAGGTTTTGAATAAGGACGTCCTTTGTTGTTAAACCCTTCCTCAAATAATTTAGTTCTTAATTCATCTACAGAATACACTCCTGTTGCATACAGTTCAAAAAGTCTTTTTACATACTTTGCCTTCTTCTTATCAACAAAAATTTCTTTCTTTTTTGTTTCTTTGTTAGTGTCATTGTAATAACCAACAGGTGCCTTATGCGGATAGCCCCCTTCTTTAATTTTTGCTTCTCTTCCCTTATTAACTTCTTCTCGTAAATTATCAAGATAATTTTTAGCAATTAAGACTTTAAAACCATGTACAAGTTTTTCGTGGCTTGTTGCATCCTTACTTAAGATAACATTTTCTTTTACAAGATGTATAGTTAAATCGTTATTTTGTGTTAAATCCTCTAATACAACATAATCTTTAAAATTTCTGTATATTCTATCAGTCTTTTCTACAAGTACATCCTTTATATTATGCTCTTTTAAATATGCAAGCATTTCATTATAAACTTTTCTGCCGACTTTACCACCTGTTTTATTTTCCTCAAAAATTTTTACAATTTTCAAATTTACTCTTTCGGAATAAGTATTAAACAGTTGTATTTGAGCAGGTATTGAAAAACCTGTATCTTCTTGTTTTTTAGATGATACTCGTGCGTATGCTACTGCTAATTTCATATGATTATCCTACCATAAATTTTATAATATTAGTCTCCTTAAGAACAAATTTGTATGATATCAGAGTAAAATTTTACTATTTTTTCACGAGTTATCTGTTCTTGTTCAGTTGGTTGTATGAGTTTTAATCTCAATTTTGTTGTTGGTTTAAAAGAAACTGTATTATCATGATTTACTTTCCCCACAGCGAAAGAATATTCATCTAACGGATTTGATGAATAAACTAATTCATTGTTTTGAATATCGTTATTTAATTCTTTCGCTTTCTTGTTTGTCATTATTACCTAATTTTCCACGTCGAAATAGCCCATAAATATGGACTGATTAGTTGCTTGTACTATTTGATTAAAAATAGGATAGAAGGATTAAATAATGATTTTAATTTATAACCCGATATACATCGTAATTAGTTACCCCATTTTTAATATTACTGTTTCAGCTTTTGCTATAATATTTAATCTTTGAATAGGTACAGTGTTTATAACAATAATTGTTGGTATTCTCCATGTTATTGTCCCTTTCCATTTTCTTGTAATTTCTTTAATTGTTTAATCGCCCTAATTCTCGTGACATTAAATGCTCGCTTATCGAGCTGCCTTTGATAGTTGATATATCCAAGTAAACTCTTTATCTGATATAGATCCATCTTTTTTATAGGGGTATCTTTTAATTTTTTAATTATCGTATTTCCAATCCAATACGGAACTGATAACTTTCCATTTTGAGAAATATAATATCCAGTAATATGAGCTTTTTTGTAGTCATAAAATTTTGTTTTCTTATTTTTTAGTTTCAATCCGTGTTTATTTAACACAGATTGAATATAACATATTTCTGCACGGGTAATACCATGCTTAGCCGATAATGTAATGTCATCTGCATAAAGAGTGAATTTTATATCACGTTTCTTCATTTCATCATTGATTTCATCAAATAACTCTTGATGTGCTATAAATGCTAAAATGGTACTTGTCGGAGCACCTGTAGGTATATGACCGTTGTAAATTACCATTCCCATTATTAAATCTAAGGCTCTTTCGGAAATATTTAATACTCTTTTTAAACCTTCTCTCACATATATAGGTTTTGTATTAGGATAATAATCAGTAATATCAGCGGCTATTCTTACAAAATTCCCAACATGTGCTTGAGCATTTTTTAGTGCATTTTGTTTGGGCCATCCACACTTGTTATATTCAGGACAATCAAGCTTATGCAAATGTACTAAACAATCCTTTAACAGCTTGCATAGAAGCTCATTCGGAATTTCTATTTCCCGTTTTTTACCTTTTTTGTCATTAATCACGCAAGGTCTATAACCATCAGCTATTGCTTTATACAGTTCTGCCTTTGAAACTTTTAATAGATGTAAAAGTCCAAGTTCTGTTATACCGTATAATGGGTTGTCTGTTCTTTTCATATTAATTTTCCTTTTTTGTTGTTATATAAAGAGGGTAGATGTCGGGTAAAATGTGGCTCCCGATAAAACAATATCACCCTGATACCCTCAGTATTTGGGCGGCGGCGGTACGACGCCGCTTAAAAGAAAGAGAAAAAGACCTGTATTAATAACAATAATGTTAATAAGTAAGAGCCTATATTAAGTAAGAGTAATACCATAGTAATTTATCACCAGGGGGTACTATCCGCTACCGATTCTCTATAGCCACTTTTGTAAGTGATATTGCATATTTGATTTTTAATGTACGATTTAGTCAAATATTTAGTTTAAAATAATCAACCCTGGTTTAAAATTCCATTTTTTATGGGTATTACCATTTTCATCTTTTACTTGGTAGCGTTTTATAATATTTTTTGCTTCAAGTTGTTGAAGAAAATCTTCATACTCTTTTTCATTAGTTGATGTTTCTGTTACTTTTTTACATTGCGTCATATTTTCTCCTTTTGTTGTTTTAATTTGGAACATGTTTATCATAAATGACTGCAAATTTTTTTTAGAAAAAGAGAATTAAAAAAAAACATAAAAAATAAAAATTTTTATAAATACGTATAAAATGGAATACTTCCTAAAAACGGTGTCACTAAAGCATTAGAAGTAAAATTTACTGCTCTCGAATTTTTTGTAATATTTGTTAACAAACCTTAAAAGCCTTATTTTACAAGGCTTCAAAAAAAATATACAATTTGTTACAAACTCAGTCGAATTGAGTTAAACTTAACCATCAAAAGACTTTGATATAAGTGATTCTAACCTATCAATAGATTCTTCAATTCGGCTTTTTCGCTCAATCTCATTACTATTAGTTTCTTTATTAATCTCTTTAACGACCATATTTATTGCGTTTAACAGTTTTTCTTTACGTTTAATTTTTATACTTTTAAGGTTTAACATCCTATCAGGTTTAATATTATAAATCATATTCTTATAATCAATTTTAGCTATTCCAAATTCATATTCATATTGTTCCCATTCCTCAAGATAACTATTTAAGTTATTAAATTCTTCAAATAGATTTTTACAGTTATCACAGATTTTTGATAACTTCGAGTTGTTAACAATGGGATTACAACATTTACAGTAATCCTTTTTATTGACATTGATAGCTTCTACTATTTTATTATGGATGTTTTTTATTTTTTGGAAGTCTTCACATCTTATAAGTTCATTCAAGCCCGTAAGAAATTTACTTTCGTCACGATTTAATACAGAATCAAGATACGTATCGTATCTTGGTAAAAGATATTTCAAGTTATAATCAACATAATTATTTTTGCTAACAATATGGGTAGCATCCACTTCGTCAATTAAATCATATGTTGTTTCGTCAAATCCTATTTTATTTTTCTTTTTTAATGTAACATCCCATTTATATAAGGTATCGTTATAGAAAAAATAGTAAAATCCGTTTGTGATGCAGTTCTCTATTATCATATGTATTAATTTTGTTTTATCTTTAGATGTAATAGATGGAGGATTAATAGGTTTTGATGAATTATATTCTGCAAATGCGATGTCTATGAGTTGCATTGTCTTTTTATCATCATTAAAAATTGCCTTATATGAATTATAGCAATATTGCAATCCTTCTAAATGTTGAAGTATTAATTGATTATGTTTAGGATGGCGAATTAATAACTCAATAAACTTATTTTTAAAATAATTACTATCATACATATCTTCTTCAGAAGAAAATAGATTCTTATCATGTATCAGAAACTCCAAAAAACTACGGATGTCTGCTTCATCTGCATATTGTATAAATTCTATTATAAATTCGACAATCACTGGATAATTCATAAATATTTCTCCTAAACTGTTAAACTGTGTACGCAGCAATATAAATAACCGTAAATATTATTTTTGCTACTTGAATAAAATAATTATAAAATTATTGATGATATTGGTGTAAGAGATTTATCGATAACTTTATCTAAACTCATTTGGTAGCTATAAATTTTACTGTCCGTAGCTTTTCTGTCCTAATTTGACGCATATGCAAATTACAATGTAGGTATGAAACTAAAAACAATAAAATCAAAAAATGGGAACCCTGAATATACACAGTTTTTGGCTAAAGAAATAGCTTTGATTAAGAAGCAATGTAATATTGATGAAGCTGAAACTGTTTATTTCCTTTGTCATCACAAGTGGAAACAGATTTTTCTTATTAACGGAATTATTTATGTAGCCAATGTATCTTGTGAATTAGATAAAAACAGGCATCAGGTAATTTCTTCCATGAATTTGGTAGAACTTTATAAGATAAAATTGTACAACAAATATCCAAAAACATTGAAAGATATATCTTTTGAGGTGGTTATCCTGAAAGATCCAAGGTTTACTTTTTTACCTGATGAGTTCTTCGATTGGATTGATACCCCCTCAGAAATTAATGAAGCTGTAGATTTTCCGTATTACAAGGTAATCAAATTTCTGAACAATTATTCAAAAGATATTTTCAGAACAGAGCGTTACCAATTTTATTCAAAATGGGATGGAGACGCCAACTTCATAACAAATATTTATGCTTATGATTTAAAAAATCAAGCTGAGATGAAATTGTACATTCCAACAAAGAGTGAGAAAATTGACGATAAATGGGGATTCCTGCCCCCTGAAAAGGTTCAAGACATTGTGCTTGATGATTTATCAGGCAAACTTTCAAGCTATCAAAAACTACAATGTAAAAAAGAATTTTTGCAGTTGGCTAATGAAATAAATCCTCAGTACGGGATAAAAAATTATTGGCTTATGGAGCTTGTGAAGTTGACCGTGCAACCGATTGATGAGTTACACGAATGGAGTATCCATAGAGTTTTTACAGGCAAATATTTCAATAATATTTGGGTTTATGACCACCCTGGTATTGGAGAAGAACCTTATTTTATGCTTATCAGTGAAGGTTTTACTAAAGTTGCCGTAATCAATTTTAAATCCCCGACTTATCATATCAAAGGGATCTATAAACGTGGAAATACTAAGGCAAAAAGATGGGAACTCACGAAAAAAGAAATAAAAGAGCTTGTGAATTTTCTAAACTCTCCAAGTGATAGAGTAGATGATTATGGCAGTGGACAGCTTTATGATGCTTACAAAAAGTATGTCAAAACTAATTGGCAGCAGTTAATTTTTGAATATAACCACAACACAGCAGGTTGGGGTTGGGGCAACTCCAAATTTGATATACCACCCGAAAAAGATACCGACAGATTTACAGAAATTGAAGCTCTGCCGTTTGCCCTGCCAATGCCTGATTATACGGAATTGTTAAAGGATAAAATTTAGTATTATGAGATTAAAAGACAGATTGAAATACAAAGATGAATATTGTACAGAACTTGTATTAAAACAAATCGAAACCGTCAAAAAATATTTTGGTATCAGTAGTTCCAAGAGGATTTATACCTTAGACCGTTGGTGCCGTAGGGAATATTTTTTATGTGATAACAAAGTTTATGTCATCTGTTTTAACTACGAAGGTGAAGTTTATCCTTATATCCCAATAATTACATCTGCTTATGTTATTACTCTTAAAGAAAATGATTTAATAACATTTAAAACTGTTATTCCAGATGATACAACACCAAAGACAACTCTAGCTTGGGGCTGTATTGAAGTTGATTGCACTGAAAAACTTTATACAAAGGAAGATTTCTTAACTTGGCTTGATTCCCCTAGCCGTATTACTGCTGAGGTTAGTGTTACATATAGACAAATCGTAAAATTTTTACAGAACTACAAGAGAGAAACTTTTAATCAAGGCAGGTATTTATTTTATGCCAAAAGGGATAAGGACTATACTTTCAAATATTTTTTCTATGCTTACGACTTAAAAACTAAGGCGGAGTTAAAAATATATGTAGATAATTATATAGACACAAAATTCCCTAAGAAATTAAGTGAAATCTATGTAAAAGATTTATCGGGAAAGTTATCTGATTATCAGATATTACAATGTAAAAAAGCATTTTTTGAATATTGCAGGGGTGAATGTATAGAGTTACAAGCACCAAATTTTTATGCCTTAGAATTGATAAAACAATGTATTCAACCGATAGAGACATACAAAGGTTGGCGCATAAGAAAACCGTTTGCAGGAACATTTGAATTTCAAAATATTTGGATAGATGATGATTTGCTATTTGATAACAAGCCTTACTTTGTACTTACTGAAGGCAATAATGAATGGTTAAGTGCAAGAGCTTGTGCAATAGACTTTTTCAAGCCCGAATACAAGTCAAGAGGACCGTATATAAGTAAATATTATAAAAGTAATTTTTGGGAAATGGATAAGGATACAATTACAAGACTCGTTGAATTTCTAAAAGCCCCTTATGATTATAAAAAAGAGTGGGAATATATAAAAAAGACAAAAGAAAACAATGTTGAGGTAACAGAAAATAAGCAACAACAATCAAGAAATTGTGAGTATAAAACAAATTGGCAGCATATAATTTCGGAATATAACGGGAATTTTTACGGTAGAGATGAATTACCGTTGGATTTGCCAATGCCTGATTATACAAAACTTATAAAGGAATAGCTGATGAAGAAATGGAATCAGATAAATAAAAGATTGAAAAGTATTCTTGCAGAGGGGTTAAATGTCGCATTTAATCACTCACCTGTCGTTAAAACAACGTACAGAGATAAATATTGCATAAGTTTTTTTCATGTAAAATTTAACGGAGAAGTAATTTGGCAATACCCAAAAGATAATGCGTACCACAATTTTAGGTTTTGTGATAAATATATACCTTATGATGTTTGGGAAAGACCATGGCAAGGCGGACAGGAAAAGAAAATTGAAGGATATGCCAATAAACAATTTTCTTCACCTGAAAATATTGTTGCAGGATACTTAGATATGCCAAAAGATAAGTTGTTGGAATTTAATGAACCAGCAGGATTAAGATATATTCTGTGGGCGTGTGATAAGCGTATCGGCAAAAACAAATTATCTCAAATGGAATTTATAAAACAAGCATTACCGATAGTAAAAGCAAGAGTACCTGAATATAATTTAGAGCCATGTTTTGGTAATAGTATGACATTGGTTTATTCTGATGAGGATATAAATATTTTTGGGAAATCAAAATGGGCATTCAATTCTACTTGGGATGATGATTATTTAAAAACCCACAGATTTATAGTTACTGATAATGCTTCATACAGCCTTTCAAAACACGCAATAGAAATAGATTTTAACGGACAAATTTCAAAGTGGTATCCAAAGATGTTCAGTAAGAATGTTTTTAAACTTACTACCGACACAGAACAAAAAATATTAAAGGCATTAAAATCCCCCTCAAAGAATTTAGAGGGTAAAACCGTTTGGGAGGAACTTATATTTTTAGAAAACCTTTATCCTACCATAAAAGAAATTGTACCTGAGGATTTGGAATTATTTAATGAAATTACTCAAAGACAAGGAAATTATGTTTAATTTTATATGCCCTGATTTGTCGTATTTATCTCTTATAATTAAATTAAAAGGAGATAAAATATGATAACTAACGAAGAAGTATCAAAAATTATTTACGAAGAAATCAAAGATGAGCTTGAAAGAAAGCCTTTGACTAAAGAAGAAATTAACAATAGGTAAAAATTATGACTGATAAAATGAAATTTTCATACGGAGGACTTGGTGCAGGTGTTGAAACAGAAATAGTTGCACCAAAAATCCAAAATAAATGTCCTAAATGCAATTTACAAATGGATTTAGTTGAAGGTGTGGGGTTGATAAATTCGGACTTTCATACACTAAAAGCGAAATGTCACAATTGTGGCTATAGTGAAGAATTTTCCGACTACAAGCTATGGGCAACATGTATCGAAGTCGTAAGACCTAAATTTAATAACAATGTATATACCGATTACTAATAACAAGTCCGAGGCGGACTCAAAATGCTCTCAGGTGAATATGACAGATAGAAACCGATTAGAATGGTTTGAAATTGAAGATGCTGATTACGATTTTGATTTCTTTGATGAGAAAGAAGTCATATCAGAAATGCTTAATAACCAAGCACCTAAATCTGTTGAAAATTTTGACTCCACAGGCACTCAATGGGATTTGTGTGGTGATATTGATGATTACTTTGACCTTTATATTGAAGGTGCACATATTCAAACACAAGATTGCATCGGGGATTTTATAGAAAATTTTTTAAATTTTCTCCCTCAGTTAGCATTTACGGATAATAAATCTCTACTTTGCCCGTTTGATGATGAAGGTAGTGCATATATGCTCCTAACAACTCCTGTTGATAATAGTAATATCAGAGTGTCCGTATTTCATAGTGAAATGATTGAAAACTATAGAGAAAAGAAGTTTTTAGCTGATATTCTAATTAACAAGGATACATTTTTAAAACAGATGCTTGATATTCTGCAAATGGCAGCAGATGTTAGCAAAAAGCCGAGAAACACTTACTCTAATTGGATAGACAAAATAAAATATACAATAAAAGAACTTGATAAATATTTCAAAAATCCTGATGAATTTAAAAAGAATTATCAACCTAAAAGACATATTAGGGTATTTGATGTTGCATATAAAACACCTAAAAATATGTGGGAATTTGGTGTTTATCTTGAAGGTGATGAACAAGCAGATATAACATATTGGGAAAATTTAAAATCGGATGGAAAAATTTTAGACTATGATTTTTCCGAACAATTTAGTGCAAATTTGTTTTATTGGAATAAAAGCAATAAAGCCTTAATCAAACTCCCTATTGAAAAAATAAGAAAAAAACTTAAAACAAAAATGTCAGATAGAATTGAAAAGAATTGGGTATATTCAAGAGATACAAAACAGTGGTACTCAGAAAATGAGGTTATGCCAATACCTAAGCAAAAGATTAAGTCTTTTCAGGGGCAACTGAAATATGACGTATGCATAGATTCTAAATTATATTCTAATCCTGATGAGCAAATAAAATCGTATGTCGATAGTTATAAGGAATACGGAGATTTAAACGAAAACTATATTGAATGTTTGATTTGTCGGCTGAAGATAAAATGTGCCAAGAAAATTATTTGTGATATCGAATTTGATTATCGTAAATATAAACAAATAATACAAGCACTTGAAAAAGCTGAAACATGCGACTATATACGTTTTTCTTTGGGTGGATATGACCAAGATAAAATGCACTTATGGAGCGGTGATACAGAATCAAGTAATACTGTAATCGTTGCCTGTTTTCATTATTTACATAAGAAACTTTATGCTTTTGAGGTTGATAAAAAGCAATTTATAGAATGTTTTAAAAATGCTCTAAATGATATAATCGATTTCGGAAATATAAGGAACAGAAATAATGCATGGATATGAATTAAGTAATTTTAGAAAAGGAAAAGCTTTTATACACTTTGACTGTATAATTAACGGTAAACATGATTACGGTCCGAGAATTTGTATAAATACAAAAGGTGAAAAACTCTTTGAACTGCCTGACAGGGATATGTTAGTCAATGAATTTGAAGATGAAGATGTAGCTTTTGTTAGTGATAAGAACGGATTATATGCTGTAATGGACAATAAAGGCAGATTTTTAACAGATTTTGTCTATAATACAATTTATGGTGGAAGTGAAGAAGGATTTTTTGAAGTCAGGAGAAACAGAAAACACGGACACATTGATATCAACGGAAAAGAAGTTGTACCTTGTATGTATGATGATGGCTGCTATTTTTCAGAGGGTGTTGCAGCAGAATATTTGAACGGCAAATGTGGTATGGTTGATTGTTTTAACCGTACAATAATTCCTTTTGAATATGATGAAATTTGTGTATGCAAAAACAATCTTATAAATGCTAAAAAGAACGGTAAATATGGTTTTATAAACAAATATAATGAGGTTATTGTAGATTTTCAGTATGATGAAATTGATTGTTGGTGTACGAGAGATTGTACAGCCTATCCTGCTTTAAAAAACGATAAATGGGGCATTATAGACAGATACGGAAACGTATTAGAAGATTTTATTTATGATGATGCTCAACTGATTTCGGATAATGAAGACAATGCAGGTGAATTTATTATTCTTTTGAAAGGTGACTTTAAAGCGATTTATTCAACAAAGAAACGTGGATTTGTTACAAAACTCGAATACGATTTTGTTGGTTATTTGTCAAATAACAGATTTTTGGTCTTAAAAAATGATAAGGTTGGGTTTGTTGATATTAATGGCGAAATCGTAATTCCCCTAATTTATGACAATTATACTCATAATGATTTTGAGGAAGGTTTGTGTGTAGTTTATAAAGACGGTAAAGCAGGAATGATTGATGCAGAAGGGAATATCATTATTCCATTTGAATATAAAAAGTTGAATGATTGCAGGGAAGGTATTATTTGGGCAAAAAATAAAAAAGGTGAAAACGGGTTCTTTAACAGGAAAGGTGAAATAGTAATACCTTTTGGGAAATACTCTTGCCATTGCAGCAATTTTCAGGAAGGTTTTGCAATCGTCAATGCTAAAGGGCAAGGTAATGTTTATATCGACAAAGCAGGTAATATTTTAGAAATACATATATAGAGGTAGTTAATATGGACAAAATTATATTTCAAAACACGGACGATTTTACGGCACTTTATAAAGATGGTAAATATGCTATTTATTCTAATAAGGAGCAGAAATTTGTCACAGATTATTTGTTTGAAAAAATCTCTTATGTTCCTGCAAGAAATTATTTTGTTGTCAGAAAAGACGGCAAAAATATGGTAATTGATACACAAGGAAACAAAATAAATTTTCCATCATATTATCCGAAAAGTTTTTTAAGGGAAGCTCTTATACATCATAGGTTTAAAGATGACATTTATGCAATTTGGCAGAACGGAGAAATTATTGTTATTGATACTACAGGCAAAAAAGTTGATACAATGTTTTTCAAAAAGGAAACTACAGGTCTATCTATGAATGTAACCTTGTTGTCACCAAATTTAGGACAAGGTGAAAAACATATACCTTACGTTTTAATCCAAAATGATTATGATGAAACGCAAAACCTAAATTATATTAAAGTCAAACTTGATGGAACCATATTGGGAAACAAAAAGCCTGTTTTTGATGAAGAATCCGAATTGTTTGATTTAAGAGAATGGCTGGAAATAAACAAATTACCGATTCTTATGTATTGGACAAAAACGGAATGTGATATAACCCAAGTTAAGAATATTGTGAGAACACTAAACATTATACATCCCAAGTATCATTTTGATTCTAAAACGGATTGGGAATCTACAAGAATCATCCATGCAAAAGATTTAGAAGAATATTTTGATTCTATATGGGATAAAATAATTGGCAAAACCATTAACAGAATATTTTATACAGACAATCTCTATAATTACTATTGGGATATGACCGACTATGAATATAAAAATGGTGAATGGCTGAATGATGGCAAAAAAGCAAATCCGCCTGCTTATTATCAATGGAAAGACAGAGATGTATCACTTCGGCTTGACTCTCCTGTAATATTAGATTTTGAAGATGAAAGATTAGAAATTGAATATTGGACAGGCTCTTTAGTCAATGTCAATATGAATACCATTAATGTAGATGATTTTGGCGCAGATGTGAGTAAACATTTTGCAATAAATATAATAGGGCAAAGGCTTGTGGATATTAAAATACATAAGACCGATAAAGTTTATTTTATGAACTTTGACCATTTGGGAATTGAACGAAAAGACGGGGATGATATGTTTGAACAGATTTGGTTTATCTTTGAAAATGGGTTTAAACTGGAGCTTACAACGGATTACTGTGATTATACGGAATTTAGTGAACTTCCAAGATATGTAAGAGTTGGATAAATTTCTATGTCCTAATATGACATAGTTAAAATATATAATATTCATGAAAGGATACAATTATGAAATACTTACTAAAAAACGGAAAAGTTGTATGCTCAGGCAGTAAAAAACAGCTTATAGATTATGTAAAAGAGAATTACGCAGAAGAATACTGGGTTAGAGAGTACGGAAAACTCTTTGACACAGACTTTGGTAAATTTAAATTTGCACTTGAAACTATCGGACTACAATTATCTGATAAAATGTCTAATAAGGAGTATTCAAAAATTCACAGGAGATAATAAAAAGGATAAATAAATGCAAGAAATTCAAGGTAAATACACATCAGCTCAAATATATGCAAATGAAATATTTGACGGAGTAATAAAACAGACAATGAATATCTGTAATCATCCGACATTCAAAGATTGTTCCGTTCGTATAATGCCTGATTGCCATGAGGGCATGGGCTGTACAATCGGTTTTACTTCTACTTTGCCTGTAAACGGAGAAATTATCCCAAATATTATCGGAGTAGATCAATCCTGTGGAATGTATGTTGTAAAGCTTAAAAAATCTAAAACCCTGAATGAATTTGATAAACTTGATAAAGTCATTAGAGAATATATCCCAACAGGTTTGAGAGGGAGAAAAGTTATATCAGAACTTATTCCTGACGAATTAAAAGAAGAAGTTAAACGGTATAATACTGATTATCTTAAACGTGGAAGCAACGAAGATTTGCTCAAAATCGGCTCGTTAGGTTCAGGAAACCACTTTATTTCTGTTGAAAAAGGCTCGACTGGAACTTATTTAATTATCCATAGCGGGAGTAGAGATTTTGGTAACAAAATGGCAGTATATTTTCAAAAACTTGCTATTGAGAAAAATTTATACGGAGAAAATGAATTAAAACAATTATCTTTTCTAACTGGAGATGATGCGCAAGAATATTTAAAATGTGCAAAAGTTTGTGCAGAATACAGCCATTACAGTCGTTATATTATGACACAAGAAATCCTAAACCACATGGGTTGGAAAGCACAAGATTGCTTTGAAACCGTACATAACTATATCGGGGAAGATAATATAATAAGAAAAGGTGCAATATCTTGTAAAGAAGGTGAAAAAGCACTTATCCCGATTAATATGGCTTATGGTAGTTTTATTGTCATTGGCAAGGGTAATTCTGATTGGAATAATTCAGCTCCACACGGTGCAGGCAGATTATTTTCAAGAACCAAAGCTAAAGAAATTTTGACAATGGAGGCTTATAAACAGAGTATGAAAGGAATACACAGTATTTGTATTTCAACTGGCACTTTAGATGAAAGCCCTATGGCATATAAAAACGGAGATGAAATAAAAGAACTTATCACCCCAACTGCCGACATAATCGACCACTTAAACCCTGTTTATAACTACAAAGCAAGCTAATTAAGGATGACGCTAAAAAGTCTAAAAAATATTTAAAGCTAATAAAAGATTACTTAGATGAAAAATAGTTCTAAAATTGCCAAAACTCATTCTTTTATTATTTCAATGAGTTTTAAAAAAACGCCTTAAACTCCTACACACTAAGGGTTTAAGGCTAATTTTTGTTATATCAAATGCGTCTCTTTGTAACAAAACTCATAGTATTGAGCTGCTTTTTGGAGAAATATGCGTTAAGCTTAAGGCAAAAGCTACGAGACAATTTGGAGCAAAAAATGGTAAAAAAGAAATCAACTTTTAAACGAATTGATAAAAATACTGGAATTGAATCAGAAATTTCTACGGCAACGGCTGCCGAGCCGATAAAAGACCGTTCGGTTATAGAAGGAATTAAAACTGCACTTAATACGAAAAAGACAAGAAAATATTATGCTCTTTTTTGTACAGGGATAAATACGGCTTTAAGAATTTCAGATATTTTAAAATTACGTGTACTTGATGTTGAGTTAGGATATGTTCATACAACTGAAACAAAAACTGGCAAACGTAAGCAATTCCCGATAAATGACGGTTTGAAAGCTGTTTTATCTAACTATATTAGAGAATTTAACCTTAAAGAGGATGATTATTTATTTTTCAGCAATAGAAAAGACAAGTTGAAAAATATCAAATATATTGATCAATCCCAGGCATATCGGAAATTAAAAGATGTTGTGGAAAATCTATATTCTGAAATTCATTTTTCTACTCATGTGCTTAGAAAAACATGTGGATTTTGGTTGTATCAGCAAACAAAAGATATAACCCTTGTTATGCACGCACTAAATCATTCCTCTGTTGCCGTAACAATGAGATATATCGGTCTAACACAGCAAAATGTTGACAATGCTTTCAACGGACTTAATTTATAGGTACCTTATGAGTGATACAATAAGATATTCAAGAATGACAGATTTTATGCAGCTTTTACATATGATGTTGGCTGAACCGAGCGGTGTCAGCCTGAATGATATTTGTGTAGAGTTTAATGTTTCACGCAGAACGGCAGAACGTATGCGTGATGCCATTTGTAACGAGTTCCCACAAATTGATGTAGTTAGTGAGGGATGTAAAGTTAAACGTTGGGGATTTGTAAACTATTCAATGAGAGAAATAGTAAGCTTTACGGATGCAGAAATTTTTGCTATCCAATCCCTAAAATCCCACCACGAACTTAACTCAATACTGTATAAGATGAAGGTGCTGCGGAGAAAGTAAAAATAAAGTTTATAATAAAACTTTATTTTTTATAAGTACATTTAAGGTTTTTGTTTTATATTCTTCATCGGACATCCTAGTACTTTTATACTCTTTTAAAATTTCTTGAGATTCCTTCGATACCTTTTCTTGTATGTCAATTGGTGGTAGTGGAACTACAATATTTTTTAAAGATGTTGAAGACAAATGTTTGACGTTTTTCCCTGTTATAATAGATAAAATTTGTTCTCTTTGAGAATTTATAATAAAGCTTAAATAGCATGGGTTAATTTTAATATTATCAATTTCTTCTTTTGGCCTTAAAACAATAATATCCGACCCTAATTGTATATTACACTTCATAATAGCTGAACATCTGGCTAATCCATCTGAAGTTACATCAGATGCTGCAAATAATATATCTCCAACTCTTGACAAACAATTTAATTCCTTATTTGTTTTAGATACTATATCTAAAATAATCGCATTATATTTTGTAAATAGTTCACCATAGTGTATACAAGGATATTTACCATCAGTAGATAAATCTACTTTTTGTAAAGGTGCTCCTCTTAACCAACTATCTGCGATTTTGCCTAATTTATAAGTTGGATAATGGCTTTTTACCTCAATTTTCTTTGCTGATACTGTTTTGATTTTTTTATCAAAATTTGCAAGATTAAAGTCTATTAAGTCGCCTAAATTTTCATAATAAAAAAGGTCTGGACATTCAAGATTATTGTCAACAAAATTTTTATTAACAGTACATCTAAAGGAAAATTTGCTACATTTTTCTGTTATATGCTTTTTGAAAGCATATGAGAATTTAGTATTGTCATAAGCATTTTGAGGATTATATAAAGGTGTAATAATGTTTTTAATAGAATTTACTGTTTCTATAAAAACAGCATCTTCATCATCCTTATTGCTTATATCAATAGTAGAGGTATTGTTTACAATATAACTTATACCTTCATTACCACGTGCACCACTCCAATCATATCCAAAAAATTTGACAATTTGTTCTTTATTGCTTTTATTATTTATTTTTTCAGGAGGAGATTGTAAAATTGCAACATCATTGTTTGTTATTTGAATGAAAGTCGTAAGTTTATCTATTTCAATTTCTTTTGAATATTCAATAAATTGTTTTTGATATTCCAAGGTTTCTTCTTTTTTATATTCATTAGAATTAAGATATTTCAAAAATTTAACCTTATAATTTTTTTTGTCCACACTATCTACATTGCTTGAGTTATTAAACCATTTTCTTTGCAATGCTAAACTGATTTTAGTAGGCTTAAATGTTTCTCTGTATTCTTGAAATACTTCATTTTGTAATAAGGAGTCAGATAATATATTATCCTGCATAAAAGAAAAATAGTCTCCAACATTATAATTTTGTTTTTCAATATAATCATATATAGCTTGATAGCTCATATATTGTGTTATATCCTTTTTATTAAGAAATGTTTTAACTAAACCTGTTGCATTTTTCTTTACTTTTTGGGCAAAAATAACAATGGTATTGGTTCCTGTAGAACCAAAGGTGTGTTTATTGTTAAAATTTACAATGCCTAAAATATTGAAATTATTAAATATAAGTTCTCTTGTTCTAGCATATATATTCCCTGATGTTAATATAGATGAAGGCAAAACAATACCAAGCAGACCATACTGTTTTAAAAAATAATGCGCTCTTTCTACAAAAAAGCATTCAATGGAATCATTGGTGTCATATGCTTTTTTATTTACATAATTTAATAATTCAAATTGGTTTCTGTCTTCACTTGTAATACTGTCTAGGAAACCATCCACGCTAAAAGGAGGATTCGCGATAATACAGTCAAAGCTCTCTTTATCAAAACCATTATAACGAGTCATACTTGTCTCTATACAACTTAATGCATCTTTAAAAACTATATTAGAACTTTTGCATCCATTTATAATTGTTGCAATTTTTGCAACCTGACTTAAATTTTGACTTTTTTCAATTCCATATATTTGTGCATTTGGATATTTTTTTATAAATTCAGTTAAGAAGTGCCCAGCACCACAGGCATAATCAAGCACTTTGAATTCTTTGGAGTTCGGGAATTCTGGTAAAGAATTAATTATGAAATTTACAATTGGTAATGGAGTGAAAAATTGCCCCTCAGTTTGATGCACATTCTTTGAAAGTAAACCTTCAAATAAATCTCCAAAAAAATGATTCGTTTCGCTATTACTAAGGTTAATATCTTGAATTAATGCTGCTATTTTTATTAGAATTTCAAAGTTTAATTCAAAATCTTCTTTATTTTCCACACTGATAAAATTAAATTTTTTTATAGTATAAAATTTAATTTCCTCAAATAAATTTTTTATGCCATCAAATAAACCATTTGTAACTGTTCTATTTGTATCTTCAAATATTTGAAGAATATCGCTTTCTTCCTTATTAACTACATTTATATCAAATAATTGCTTTTTGCCCTGCTTATATAATCTTAATAAGCGATTACAATAATCCTTTGGCGTATCACGTGTAATGCCCTTGTAATAGAATTGTAAATCATCAGGATTATTAATTTCATCCGTAATTTTACACAAAAATAGATCAATTAATATATAAAAAGAATGCTCAAAGTCAGTAATTGCATAACTGCGTAATATGTTTGCAAATTCATGGAAAATCGGCTTAATCTCTGCATGGGATAATTCTTTTAAATCGCTAATTGTATATTTTTGTTTACCTATCGTATAAGGATCAATATCCTTTTCAAACATTCCTTTTGTTTCAAAAGATTTCCCGTATGTTTCACTCCAGACTTGAAAATATTTTCCTTTTGCGTTTAAAAATGTCATTTGAGTATTTAATTCTGTGATTCTTTTTTCATTGTCAATAAGGGTAATAATATGATTTTTGTATATAACATTTTTATCATCAAAATCTGCTGCAAAAAGGATTACACTTTGACACAATCCCAATTCGTTAACTAGAGGACCTAAATAACTAAACAGTTGTCCACCATCTTTTTGCATTAAATTCCATTCTTTACTGAATTCAGTTCCATAAGTCTTATTTTCAATTAATACAAGAGGATTATATTCTTTATTTAAAACAAGAATATCCCCATATGAGGGCTTATTAACGTGTCCGACTTTAAATGCTGGTTCAAAAATTATATGTTGTGGCATATATCCTTTTTGCAATAAATTATGAACACAAATCAAACAAACAAAATTTTCGTTCGATGAAAAATTGAGAGTAGTATCTCTATGAATAATAAATCCAGTTGCAGGTTTTTCTTTACTTGGAAACTCTCCCTCTTTAAAAGAACTATCTATCGGGAAATATTCTATTTTATTTTTTTTAAAATTTACTGTAATTTTAGCATTATTTTCATATTCATAAAAATAAATATCGTGATTATCATTAAAAGGAATAAAACCAAGTGTACCCAATACCGTTTTTAAATTATTTTTTGTTATCATACTAACTCTATTCTTTCATTACTATAGTTGACCTTTTTCATCAAGATATTTATTTGGTTGCAAAAGCCTGAAAAAGTAATTGGTGTAAATATTCCCGATTACGTTGAACCAAACGAAATTTCGGTTTTATGCAACGTAATATTTTGTCATTTTTGTGATAAAATTTACATGTAGGGTTTTTTACATCATAATAAATATCTTGATGTATGAGTTTGGTTGTATATCGCTTAGAGTTCAAAGTTCATGTATGATTCGTCTATTTCTTCTTGGGTGATGCCGATATAACGAAGAGTGATTGATGGCGCTGAATGCTGAAATATTTTTTGCAGTAGTGCGATATTGTTATACTGTTTATAAAAATGTAATCCAAAATTCTTCCTCATTGTATGACAACCAACATTAACAGCTATATCCAAAGCCTTACAGGCATCGTTAATAAACCTATAAACCTGACTTCTGTCAAGTCGATGATGTTTTTTTCCTATAAACAAAGGGTTATCCCCCGTAACTGAATAAGTCTTTGCACGTTCAACAAGGTATTCTTTTGTCAGGCTTTGCAACTTATTATTCAACGGAAATCGTTTATACTTGCCTGTTTTCTTCTCCCTAATCTCTATAAAACTTTTTCCATCAACATCTTCAACGTTCAATCCCAAAATATCACTAATTCTAAGCCCCGTATTACAACCAAATACCCAAATAAGTTGGTTTCTTAAACTCTGTTTAGCTAAATATTTTTCAACTTCCTCAACTAATTTTTTGTCTTTTATCGGTTCTACTAAATTTTTCATATATTATCCCTCATTATTATTTCCCCTAAGTTCACGATACAAATACTTACCAATCTTTTTATCTAAAATTCGTACACTTTATGCACCATATTTGAGTTTTTTATTTTAATTAAAAATTAGTGTTAATATTTGCCATAACGAATTTATTTTGCTATGATTTGTATGTCCTAAATTGACAGGGTAATGATTTATAGTGAGGTTATGACGATGGCAGAAGAACAAGCAAGATATCCAAAATTGGGCAAAATTTTAAACCTGATAATAAAGATGCAGTCAAGATATTCAGGGATTACGCTCAACGATATTCAAGAAGAGTTAGAAGTTTCAAGACGATCAGCAGAACGCTTGAGAGATGTACTTATTTGGGAAATTCCTCAGATTGAAGAACTGCCGACAACAGGCAGGGAAAAGCATTGGGGCTTTTCTCGTTCAAGCCATTTAAGAGAAATTATTTCGTTTTCAAAAGATGAAATTGCCGAACTTGAGGGAGTCAAAAACAACTTGCAGCTTGATAGCACAAAAGATGTATTGAATGGAATTGTAGATAAACTCAAAGCACTATCAAGAAAAAATGCAACCGAAATCGAAGATGCAATCGAAATTCTATTAAAAACCGAAGGTTCTGCCGTGACTCAAAAACCAAGCTATAAGATTGATATACAGATTTTAGATACGATAAGGCAAGCTATAAAAGAAAATTTACGTATCAAATGTAAATATGACGGCAGAGATAAAATCCTTTCTCCGTTTGGTATTGTCTATGGTGCAAATGTCTATTTAATCGGCGTTGAAGGCGATAAACCTGATCCTTATGTTTATCGACTACATAAGGTTACGGACATAGAACTTACTGAAGAAAAATTTGACAAGGGTGATTTTGATATCAAAGAGTATGCTAATCGTTCTTTTGGAGTTTATCAAAACGAGATTATAAAGGTTGAATTGCGGTTCTCCAAAGAAGTTGCAGAAGATGTTTTGAATTATAATTTTCATCCGACACAAAAGGTTAAGCAGAATGATGACGGAACAGTAACGGTTAAATTCAAAGCATCAGGTGAACTTGAAATCCTTTGGCACATCTTCCGTTGGGGTGATAAAGTGCAAATCATCTCTCCAAAGAGCTTGAAAAAAGAGTATGTTGAGTATTTGGAAAATGTGTTAGAAGTACAGAAAGGATAGATAATGTCTACAGAAAAAGATACTATACTAATAAATATAATGTACACAGGGGATTATACAAACAAAAATATTGGGCATGAAATTATAAATTTATATAAAGATGATAATGGTGATAATTATATTTATATTTCGCCGTATGGTAGAATTGATGCAAAGAAATTTGACAAAGTTGAGACAGTGTTACTTGCTCGTGGTGCAGGAACAAATTGTATACAAATATTAGCTAAAGCTGAAATTGATAAAGAAAATAGTAAAATTTTTAAATATGAAAAACCAAAATATAAGAAAAATTCAGACGAATATAAAAAGTTAAGAAATGATTTTTATACTAATGTTTTAGGAATCAATAATATCATTGAATTTGAGAAAAATAACAAGAAAGAATTAGCAATAAAATATTTGAGCCAATTAGAAAAAGATGAAAATTTAAGTAATTTAGACGAGGAGAAAATAAAGCAGCTAGAAGTATTTTATATTCGCAAAAAGTTATTAAACCCTACAAAAGAAATTAAAGAAGAATGTAAACCCTTGAACAAAATTAAAATAAAAAAAGAATTTAAGGGTTCAAATAAACTTCAAAAAAGAGAAGTTGAAAATATCATATTACATTCCTTTTTTGAAAACATAAATAGTTATAATTATAATAACTACCGAGATGATATATCATCGGATTGCTTAATATCTAAATTCAATGAACTTTATAACAAAAAAAATGAAACCGACTATATTTTAAAAGAAGCCTCAAAACAATTTAACTTGAAGAAAGGAACACTCCGAAAATTAATGCAATGTCAGACGGATGAGGACAAAGTAAAATACTTAGATTTCTTAAAAGCATCGTTTGAAAATAGTAAGATATTTAGAAATTGGATGAACTATAGAGAACATCATAATAAACAAAAGGAGTTTTTAAGTAACAAATCAATAACATATCAAGATAGAAGTTTAGATGAAATCTTTTCAAATAATGAAGGGCAGGAAACAGCTGCTTATATTACTTTTAAAGCATCAGAGGTAGTAAAACCAAAAAATAAAATACTTATTAACTATAAAGAAGGTGTTGGAAGATATGAATTTGATAAAGAAGAATTAAAACTTTCTAATATCAAACTAAAAAATCAAAGTTGTTGTAAATATCTTAAGGAAGAAGATTTTAAAGACACTAACTTTAAAGCTTTTGAAGAAAAGCTCAAAAAACTTTTTGAAGAAAACGAAGCTACAAATACTTTAAATGAGTCCAAATATCAAGATGATAATAGGACTTTTATAGATATAATGGGTAAACAATATGATGAACTCGCCTATTCCAACATGTTTGCATATTTCTTTAATTCAAATCCAAACTTATTTAAGGACTTTGCCAAAGAACTAAGTATTTTACAAGTAGCAGATCGTCAAGATTACATTTTTAATGATAAACAAAAGACTCAACTGCAAGATATAAAAACAGACAAGATATATGAAGTTAAAAGAGAAGATGGGCACATTGATATATTAATTTTTACAGATAATGATGTTTTTATTATAGAAAATAAAATAAAATCCAAAATTCATGGAAATAAATATGACCCATATACAGAAACTTATGTTACAAATCAACTGATAGAGTATTATAAATATATAAACAGGATGAATCTTGAAAATGACAAAAATGAAGAGGAAGACAATGTTAAGAATGGGATATCAAGTAAAAATCAACATTATTTAATATTAAAACCAGATTATAATGATATTGATATAAACAAAATGTTGAAAATCACTAATGAAGAAGATATTCTTAAAAAATATAAAGTTATTAATTATAGCGACTTATTAAGGATATTTAAAAAGATTGAGACTAATGATTTAAAAAATAATATCTACTATCAGGAATTTAAAAAGGCTATACAAATTCACACCGAAGAAACTGATAATATTATTGAAAAAGAAATGGAATACAAATTTAGACAAGCAATTGAAAAAGCGAAACCAAAATCAAAACAAGCATGTCCTAATTTGACATAGTACCATGCTAATATAAATATATCGGTGGGTGGTTCGCCCAACCGTGAATAACAACAAAGGTGGGACTGATTTCTCCCTTCGGTCGAAATCGAAAACCTCTCAAAAACCGACCTCCCAAGGTCGGATTTTTTGATTTTGTTATATAATATAAACAGGGAGTTAAACATGACAGACGATTTAAAATTATTTGAAGGAAACAGAATTCGACATATTTACGATGAAGAAAAAGAAACCTACTATTTTTCGGTGGTAGATATTATTGCAATTCTTATTGAAAAAGACTATCAATCAGCAAGAAAATATTGGAAGGTACTAAAGGGTAGGCTTGCTAATGAAGGATTTGATGAACTGGTAACAAATTGTTACCAGTTGAAATTGCAAGCTGATGACGGCAAAATGAGAAAGACAGATGTTGCTGATATAAAAACGGTTTTCCGTATAATTCAGTCTGTACCGTCTAAAAAAGCTGAACCGATTAAGCAATGGTTAGCCAAAGTCGGACAAGAACGTGTAAAAGAAATGGCAGACCCTTCGACAGCTATTGACCGTGCAAGAGAAACATATAAGAAACTCGGTCGCTCTGAAAAGTGGATACAGCAACGCATGACGGGACAGGAAACACGTAATAAGTTGACAGACTACTGGTCTGAACACGATATTAAAGAAGGGGAAGAATACGCAATTCTTACAAACATTATTCATCAAGAGTGGAGTGGACTGTCTGTCAAAGAACACAAGAATCTCAAAGGCTTGAAATCCCAAAACTTAAGAGACCACATGTCTGAGGCTGAACTTATCTTTACAGCATTAGCAGAACTTTCAACAAGACAAGTTGCAGAGAGTGAAAATGCAACAGGCATGGAAGAAAACAAAAAAGCTGCTATTAAAGGTGGCAGAGTAGCAAACAGAGCAAGAAAAGATTTTGAAGCAACAACAGGGCAAAAAGTTGTAACAGATAGCAATTTCTTACCAGCAATCAAGAAACCAAAGCAGATTAAGAAGAAAGATTAATATCCAGTTTCTTTGCATAATTAATCAGCTTATTATAACTTTTTTCATCAACCTGTTTTGTGTAGGCAAGGTAGCCTTTGAATTGGGCTATGCTTTGTTCACTCCAAGTTCTGTATTTTAGGTCAATTTGTTTTGCTCCACTTGATTTAAAAATCGAATAATTATGCAAAGTTGCTCGCAGTTTTCTCCTTAATTTTTTCGATAACCTAACATCTTTATTATTCACGATAACACCTAAAACATTTTGTTGCTTATTGTCAGAAATATATTTAGTTTTTCTCTCATTGAGCTTGTAACCAAAATTCCCCAACGTTCTTGTAACATATTTTTCAATCAAATTGAGCAAGTATTTATCATCACAAGAAAATGTTAAATCGTCCATATATCTTGAATAATTGACTCCCAGCATATTGGCATAATCCTTTATTCTTTTATCCACAGGTGAAAAACAAGCATTTGCAATGTGTGCAGAAGTAGGTGCACCAGTCGGAAGTCTATCATCCACTGTCGTAATCATTAGATAATAATTTATATCGGCGTTTTTAATTCGTTTACATACGTTTTTTATAACTTGCTCAATAAACGGATACGGAACGGAACCGTAGCAATCTTTTATATCCATTTTTAAAACATATTTTTTGCCACAGTGAATTTTAGCAGCGTTAAAAGTATTCATCTCAAGCGGATAAACCCAATTTATTGCCGTTTTGAAAAATCTTTGAGCCTGTTTCAATTTTTCACAAGGAGCTAATATTATACGTTTGCCGACACGACAAACAGTGTAATACAACTCAGCAGTCAAATATATTTTGTTCTGATTACAATACATCAAAATTTGCACCTCTGTCTTGGTAAAATTTTGGGATATTAGACTTAAATGTCAAATATATATAGCCACACGCACCAAATTTATTTTTAGCTATAATAACTTCGGCTTCTCTTTTTGGACGAATAGCATCATCTTCTCTAAAATTGTAATATTCATCTCTGTATAGAAAAATTACCACATCTGAAAGATTTTCGATTGAGCCAGAGTCTCTTAAATCCGATAGCATAGGGCGTTTGTCGCATCTGTTCTCAACGGCTCTTGACAGTTGAGATGCAATAATAATTACAACCCCATTTTCCTTTGCAATCCGTTTTAAATCTTTTATTATTTCTTCAATTTGAATACATCTGTCTTGTTTTCTTTTTCCATCCATAAGCTGTAAATAATCTATAAACACAACATCAGGTTGTTGCTCTTTTATTGCCGTTTCGATTTCTTCTGTTTTTAAAATAGAATTGTCATCAATTTTTAAATCCCACATCAACAAATTATTCATAGCATCAGAAAGTTTTTCCCAGTCTTTTTCATCCATATTATTCATTTTTGACTTTATAAAACTGATTTCAGCTATTTGAAACAAAAGTCGTGTTATAAGTTGTTCCTTTGACATTTCAAGTGAGAAATACAGGCATCTTTTATTTTTTAACAAAATATTTTCCATAATCGAGAGCATAAAAGTTGTTTTCCCCATTGCAGGTCTTGCTCCTACTGTAATTAATGCTCCTTTTTTCTCCTGAATACCTAAAATACAATCTAAATCCTCAAATCCTGTTTTAAAAAACGTTTTGTTTTGATTTTCCAAATCTTCCCAAACATCTTGTAATAATTTTTTATCTAACATAAATTTTCTCCTTTTGAATTCATCTTAGCATACACCCCCGTCATATTAGGTCATATAAAATTAAAATTTAATCTGTCCTATTTTGTCGTTGTTTACAATTATTATTGAAGTATGTTCAGAGAAATTTAAGGAGTAATAACAATGAACAATTACGAAAAAAGACTGTTTGTAAACTATTTTGACAAAATGCTTGATGATTTAAAATTTAATTATTATGCTTTTGATGGGGTTTTTGATTTCTTTCTTCATGAATTTAAAGTAGATAGAGACCTCTTTGATGATGATGAGGATAATGATCTTATTCTTGAAACGCATAAACAAATCGAAACTTTTAAGAAGAAATTAAAAAGAGTATTGATTAATTTAAAGGAAAAAATACCTGTCAAAGAAACTCTTTATGAAAAAAAATTAAATATGATAAAAGATATTTATTGCTTGGATAAAGAAGAAATGAGCATATTTGAGTTTTGCCTTATCCAAGAATTAAATAATACGTTTAAAGAGTTTTTTAATTGCTTTGATGGTGATAATCTTCAAACATTTACAAGAAGTTATTTAGGTATTAGATTTGGGCGTGCTGACAGGTTGACGGATAATTTGTATTATAAAAATCTGATATCAAGGCATCATGGTAATGTCGAAATTTGTCCTGATGTATTAAAGGTTTTTGACAATCCAAGATGCAACAGTACCTCTAAAATTATTAGCATATTATTAGGAGAAGCAGAAAAATCTACGCTTACAAAATTAGATTTTAAACATATTGAAAAACAACAGAAAAAAGTTATAAAAATTCTAAAATCGGCAGTTAAAAAAAGACAAAAAGGTGTAAATATTCTGTTGCACGGAAGTGTTGGTGTCGGTAAGACAGAATTTGCCAAACTTGTTGCCAATATGGCATCTATTCCAATTTATGCCGTTAAAACCGAAAAAGAAGATTATAAACAGGCAAACAGAGAAGATAGGCTCGTTGATTTATACTCAAAACAGCATATTTTATCAAGGGCAAAAAATTCCTGCATACTTTTTGATGAAGCAGAAGATGTTATGAACAGGGGCTTTTCTTGTTTTGGTTCAGCCTCAAAAGGTTACTTGAATAAAATTTTAGAAAATACATCTGTTCCTGTAATTTGGACAACAAATAATATTTATGATGTTGATCCTGCATTCTTGCGCAGAATGACTTATGCTGTTGAGTTTGAAAAATTATCCGAAGAAAACAGATTGGATATTTGGAAAAAAGTTCTCAAAAAGAATAATTTAAAAGTGAAAAAATCCAAACTTGAAGAACTCAATAAATCCTATGATATTCCACCATCATTGATTGCAAATGCCGTTCAATCAACCAAAATGATTGACGGTGATGAGGATGATTTTGAGGATTTTATAGAAAATGTAGCTCGTGTTGTAACAAAGAAAAAGAATATCAAAACTAAAAAAGAATTTGAGGTTAAAAACTACAATATAAACCTTATTAATACTGATACCGATATGGATGATTTGACACAAAAAATTAAAAAATCAGGAAAATTAAACTTCTCTTTATGTCTGTATGGTGAGCCTGGCAGTGGAAAAAGCCTTTATGCCAGATATTTAGCCAATGTTTTAGGGATTGAAGTTGTATTTAAACGAGCTTCAGACCTTATTTCAAAATGGGTGGGTGAAACTGAACAGAATATTGCATCTGCTTTTGCCGAAGCTAAAGCTAAAAAGGCAATGCTGATTTTTGATGAAGCTGACAGTTTTTTACAAAACAGAAACAATGCACAACGTAGCTTTGAAGTTACTCAGGTAAACGAAATGCTTACATGGATGGAATCACACGAATATCCGTTTGTTTGTACTACCAATTTATTTGATAGTTTGGATGAGGCAAGTTTGAGGAGATTTACATTCAAAGTACGTTACGGTTTTTTAACAACCGAGCAGGTGAACCATGCGATAGAACATTTCTTTGGTGGGGTAAACAAAAATGGGGAACCCGTAGTTATAAACGGATTAACAGCAGGTGATTTTGCAACAGTTAAAAAGAAAACCGACTTTTTAGGAATAAAAAATTTTGATGAAATAGTAAAAATGCTCAAAAGTGAAGTTAAAGTCAAAAAGTCTAAAGAGTTACAAAATACTATCGGATTTTAGGGGTAAAGGGGTAACTCATTTTATAACTTAAATTCATGATATAATTTTGACAAAAGAGGGGTAAGAATAATGGAAAACGTGTTGGAAAAAGAAAATACAAAAAAGTTGCCTGAACCGAATGCGAAGCAAAAAGAATGTATTTACAATACAAAATTAGGCAAGTACCTTGTTTTAGCAGGACCTGGTACAGGTAAAACTTTTACCGTTACACGCAAGATTAAACACATGATAGAAAACGAAGGTGTTGAACCTCAAAAAATCCTCTGTTTAACTTTTTCCAACACAGCAGCCCGTGAGATGAAAACCAAAATCGGTGAAAATTATGACGTTAACGTATTCACTTACCACGAATTTTGTCTAAATATTATGGAAGAATTTCCCGAACAGTTTAATAATGAAAACTCCAATATTATTTCTGATTCTCACAAGCGTAACCTCTTAAAAGAATGTATTGATGAACTTCATCCTGTTGCCTACAATAACGAGAAAAACAACCCTTATCAGTTTTCTCAGGATATTTTAGACGGAATTGAAGAAATAAAAAAATACAGAATGACAAGAGAAGAATTTTTTACTAACCTTCAAGAAAATCCGATGTGGACAAAACGTCTTATTCAACTAAAAAAAGACCAAGACGAAAATCCGACTAAAGGGAAAAAAGACGAGATAGAAAGTTTAACACAAAAAATTGGTCAAATGATGGAGTTATGGGGATTTTATGAACTCTATACAAAAAAGATGAAAGAGCTAAACTATATCGACTTCCACGATATGATTAATATGGTGCTTGAAAAATTTGAAGATGAAAACTCCTCACTTTTAGAAGAAATTGCATATAAGTATGAGTATATTTTGGTTGACGAATACCAAGACACGAACAAAGCGCAGAATGATATCGTTTTTGCACTCTCAAAATTTTGTCCGAATATTTTTGTTGTCGGAGATGATGACCAGATTATTTATACTTTTCAAGGTGCAAATTTAGATACGATAGAAAACTTTTTGGATAATTTTAAAGATGAAGTAAAAGTTGTCTGTCTTACTGAAAACAACCGTTCAACCCAAACGATATTAGATGTTTCTCAAGAAATGGCAGAACTTCAAAATGAATTTTGTAAATTTATGCTGTCAAAATCGAAATTAACAAAAGCTCAAAAAGAGTTGTATTCAAATAACAAAGTTGATTTACGTATTTGCTCAAAACAGAAATTTGCGCAACTGAATATTACTAAAAACTTGTTATCTCCAACAACTTCACCTGTTCACGACAAGAATAAATCCGTTGAATATTATAGTTTTGAAAATGAACAGGACGAAAGAGATTTTGTGGTTCAGAGTATAAAAAATATTTTAAACTCACCTCAATGTCCCGAAAAACTTTCCGAGATTGCAATTTTAACTCGTACGAATGAAGAATTAAAAGGGTTTGAGATTTATTTAAAAGCAAACGGTATTCCTGTTGAGATTACTGGTGGTAAAAATATCTTTGATATAAATTCCGTAAACGCAATGATAACATATATGCAGTTTTTGACTAATCCTGAATTTTACTCCGATAAACTCTTAGGCTACCTTTTGATGCAGCCGTTCCATATTGATCCGAGAGATTACAAGACTTTATGCGAAAACAAATCTCACCATAGAACTTTAACGGATAATATTCTAAATCTTTTGGAAAAAGGCATAAGCGAGGAAAATCTAAAATCCCGTCTTTTAGGACTTTTGAAATCTCAATCGAACACAATTACTGACGATATAAAAAATCTTTTAGACGACAAAACTTTGACAATTTATGATGAGAAGAAACTGAAAGATTTTATCTCGACTTATGAATATTTAAGAAACTATATTACAAACGAAAATTATGCAAATTCCTTGCTTGAAATTGGAGAAAAAACAGGAATTTTCCAATATTACATGTACGATAATATTAACAAAATGGAAAACATAAAAGGGATTAAAAAATTATTGGATGAAGCTGATGCATATTTTGCAATCCATACAAATCAAGAAAATTCGTTTACACATTTCGTTGATTATTTGACAAAAATGCTTGAAGGTGGAATTAAAATAAATTTGGATAAGGAGGATAAACCTCTCAATGCAATTCAGCTTTCAACTTATCATTCCTCAAAAGGCAGAGAGTTTGAATATGTCTTTATGCCGTTTTTGACAAGTAAAAAATGGGAAAGCAGCTCATCAAGCTACAAAGATAAAATTCCTATGGCAACGGACTTAACCACGTATGAAGAAATTGAAGAAAAACAAAATCAAAACAAATTTTTGGATAATATTAAACTTTTGTATGTCGGTATGACAAGAGCAAAACACTCTCTATATCTAACTTGTGTCGATATAGGTACAAAAGACGGCAAGCCGAGTTGGTTTATCAGGCAACTAAAAGATAAATTTCAAGATAACCAAGATTATTTGGCATATCCTGAAAAAACTGAAATTCAAGGACTTGAAAAACCGACAACCGATTACGATTACAAAAAAGAGTTTGAAGAATTTATCCGTAATCGATTCCAAAACTCTTATTCTGCAAGCTCACTAAATACATACCGCAAGTGTCCGAGAGAATATTTCTACAACTACATTTTAGGGCTAAAATCATCTTCTGGTAACAGAGATAATTTAACTTACGGTAGTGCGGTTCACAAGGCTTTTCAATTTGTGCTTGATAATGCAATGAAGAATAAAAAATATCCGACAGCAGAAGAAGCATACAAAGTTTTTGCAAAAGCAATAGACCAATTACCTTGTTCAAGTCCTGAAAACTTGAAACAAAGTGGAAAAGAACATATTTTCTCTGATGGAATGTATTACGACAAATTTATTTCAATTCAATCCATTGAAAACCTTGATACAAGAGCAGAATTACCTCTTAATTATACGACAGAGGACGGTATAAATTTTAACGGTTCAATTGACAGAATTGACCAAAACCCTGACGGAACTTATTCAATATATGATTACAAAACAGGTACGGATAATGGCGGAATAACCAAGAGCGGAATGCATTCTGATTATCTCTATCAGATAGGATTTTATAAGTATTTGTATAAAAAAGATTTGAAAGAAAAATTTGGTAAGGACGCAGAGGTTTCAACAACATTTATTTATCCGTTGTTAGACGAAGAATTTCATACCGTAAAAGATATTCCTGATGATGTTTGTGAAGAAATCGCTCAAGAATTTATCGAAATAGTCGGTAAAATCAACAACCTTGAGTTTGACAGACCCGAAAAATGCCCGAACTCAAAATTCTGCAGCTACAAAAACCTGTGCAAAATGAATGCGATATAAGGAGTAAATATGACTGAATTTCCTGATTTTTCAAAAGTAAAAATAGCTAAAGATAATCCTAAATGGGAACAGGCTAAATCTCGTATTGAGCCGATTTATTCCAAGCCGTATGATCCGAGAAGTCCGTTTGAACGTGATATGCAACGTATTATGCACTCACAAGGATACAGACGGCTTAAAAACAAAACTCAAGTATTCTTTGCTCCACATAATGATCACGTTTGCACAAGAATTGAACATGTTACTCATGTTGCATCAGTAGCTGAAACGATTGCTAAGCTCCTAAATCTTAATTTAGATCTCGTTAGAGCTATTGCTATCGGTCACGATATGGGACACGCTCCGTTTGGACATCACGGAGAAAATGTTTTACAAAACATTGCAAAGGAAAATAATTTGCATGAGTTTTGGCACGAAAACAACAGTCTTAGATTTATTGATAAAATTGAAACTTTGCCCGATTATGACGGTATACAGCAAAATCTTAATTTGACTTATGCTGTGAGAGACGGGATTGTCTGTCATTGTGGTGAAATTGATGAAAGATTTATAAAACCTCGTGATGAAGCTATTGATTTATATACAATTCCCAAAGGTGGTAAACTTGGTTCATATACTTATGAAGGCTGCGTTGTGAAAATTTCGGATAAAATAGGTTATATTGGCAGAGATATTGAAGATGCTTGTACTTATAAAATTTTAACTGATAAAAATCTTGATGAACTATTGGAGATTGTTTGCTCAACATATCCTGATATAAAATTGTCCGAAATTAATACAACAGTCCTTATTCATAAATTTATTATAGATTTATGCCAAAATTCTTCTCCTGAAAAAGGACTCTGTTTTTCTGATGACTGCTATAATGTGATGAATTTAATAAAGAAATTTAACTACAAGAATATATATTATCACCCACGCATATTAAGGTTTAAAAAATATGCAACACTTGTTCTTGAAACAATTTTTGAAAAACTTAGTGAATATTATCCTGATGTTAAAGATAATATTGCCAAGGAAAAAGAACTTTACCCAAAATTGCTTAAAGAGTTTGAAGCTTGGCTGATTAAATATTCAAACTATGATTTAAACCAAAAATCTGAAAATAAGTTAGGTAATAAGCAAATTTACGACATTTCAGAAGAAACTGATTATAAAAACGCTATCATAGACTTTATTTCAGGTATGAGTGATAATTTTGCTATTGATGTTTATAATGAATTGATAAGTTTTTAAATATATAACGATATTTGAATACTTTTTCGATTATTCTAAAGTGGCACTTTGGAATAGTCGAAATTTTGATTTGTGTCAACACATTTATAATATCTGTCCTAAAATGACATACTAACTCCTTAGAATATAAATATACGGAGGTTAGATATGTCAAATAAACCCACAATAGTAGGAATAGGCAGTGCAAGTCAAAAGGTACTCAATCATATTTATAAAAATGAGCCTGACTTACAATTTTTGTGTATTGATAATGATTCTGAAAGTTTAAAAAATTCTGATACTAGAACTCTGCTTTTTAGAGATTTAGCATCAGTTGGCAAGGTTTTATACGGAGAAGATAATATTGTTGTTATTCTGCCTTTGGGTGGAGAATTTGGAACTGGAATGGGACGGCATATTATCAAATACCTTATGAATCATATTAAAGATGTGTCTGTTATTGCAACCACACCATTTAATTTTGAAGGAACTAAAAGATTATCAGCAGCACGTTCAACTCTAAAAACGATAGAAGGTTTGGTTTTTGATACAACAGTTTTCAACAACGATACACTGTTAAATAAACTTGATAGACCGATTTCTTTAGCGGATGCCTTTAGAATTATTGATGAAATAATATATGACACTTTAAAGGAGAAATTTTTATGAAATTAGAAGAAAATTATCTTGAAGAAATTCGATATCGTAGAAAACTTAGGCGGTTATACAAGGAATACCTTCGTAAAAACAGGGTGAAATTTTTTGTTGAGCGTTTAAAACGTTATTTCAAAGGTAAGATGAAATGTATGAGCAAAAATCAAGTCAACAAGATGAATTAAAAATTTTTGGTGTAAAAATTATAGAAAAAATCTGTGAATCAGTTGATATTTACGACCATGAATTTCAGGATAATAAAGAAGAGCAGGAACTTCTCGCAGGAAAAACGGTTTGCACTTATAAGCTTTTTGGTATTCAGATTTCAAAATGGCAATGCTGCTATAATCCTGAACATTTTTTACCATTAGAGTTCGAAAGTAAAAAAATCTTACCCGCACTAAGTAAATTGACAAAAATATCCTTAATTACACTTGCAAGTATTTTGGCAGGAGTTTGTATTTTTATGGCAGGGATTTTTACTGCTTATAGTGATTGGTTTAACGACAAAGTCTATATAAAATCCTATCAGATGGAAAATTTGAATATTAAAAGCCTTAAATCCTATGACAAAGTTCTATTAAAAAATGTGCATTCTCAAGCCGATATAAATGAGGCAAGTGTAAAAAGATATAAATATTACCACGAATATTACGAAAAAGTGGTTGCTAAGATTAAAAACACTGATTTTAATGACGAAAAAGTTAAAAATGTTATTATTGCGTATATAGATGGCTATGACAAACGTAAAGAAGAAATGATTAATGTTTTATTTCCACACCTAAATGATACTGATGGATATGGTGGCAATTATTATGGAACTTTAATCGGTTCCGTTTATCCACAAGCGATGATGGAATTTGACCGTAATGAACTTTTAACCTATCGAATGATTTTAGAAAACATATTAGACTTACGTTATATTGAAGATTTTGACAGCATTTTTGAAGAATAGGTTTGGATAACTTACTAAACTTTTACTCACTTCTAAATCCAATACTGTTTTTTGGAAATTAAAGAAAATACTGCAAACGTGCCATTTGGGAAATTTTATACAAAGTTGCTCTAATATAGGCTAAGTTGCTGATTATAATTGGATTAGAGCAACAAATTAGTGTGAAAGTGCTTTGGATTTACTCGCCTTGAAAAATACGACTAATATTATCTTTCAACATTATTTTAGAAAGTTGTTATATGGGAAATAATTTTGGACCAATATTTTAGAAATTTTTGTCCCAATTCACGCGAGTGACAGCGGACGAAAATATTCTCAAGCATAATTCAATACTTAAAACATACAAAACACCCCTCAAAATCCGCGTGAGCGGTGACAGATTGACTTTAATGATTATATAACATTTCTATTATCGAAAAACAAGTGTGTTAATTTTATAGTTCTATTTTTATACCTAATGTCATGTTTAGATTGATATGAATTTACAAAATTTTCTATAACGGTATAAGGAAATAGTTTCTCATCTGCTAGATGTCTAAAGTCCTCAATTAGTTTTTTGTTTATATCTTCTACAATTTCATTTATATCTTTTATTGCACCCTTATTATTTTCTACAAAGGCAATCATACCACCTATATTCATGTTCTTCGAATATTTTTCTGTAATGAAACGATGAATTCCTTGTGATATATAAAGTTTATTTTTATTTACCGAACCGTCAAGTCTTTTACATTCAATAATGAAATATCTCTCAGGTTCATTTGACCACTCATTATTGTCAGGAATTGTTATTTTTAAATCACAATAACCTAGTGTTTTATATGTACATTCATCAATTTCCGCTGATTCTGAATCAATATGATAATTACCTAATTTAAAATTACCACGATTATTTTGCATGTATGTTTTTAACATACTTCTTAAGGTTTCTTCATCTTTGTCATTTAATTGGGTTTCATTTTTAAGCATTTGAGAATGTGAATATATGCATAACTCAAGTATTTTACTAAACTTTTTTTCATACAATTTATCTTTAACAAATACTTTGGCTGATAGTCGATTTTTAGAGTTCAAGTTCAGCCTCCCATATTGCATTAGAAAATTCATTGACATCAAGTCTTGCTATTGCCTTATGCCAATTTTTATATTCATTGGTTTTTATAATAAAAAATGAATTTTCATTAAAGCCCTTAATATCTTTTTTTATAAAAATTTCATTTGTTATATCATTTAATGAATAATTAGATATTTGTTTAACTATATTTTCAATATTACTGTCTTCAATAAATTCTATTTGAGGTCTTGTACTTTTTAATTGTCTTGCTTTAAAATTAAACAAAGTACAATATTTGAACCTATATATATCAACATAAAAATCTTGATATTCCTCTGAAAAAGTGTCAATGAAAACATTTGCATAATCCGTAAGTTGTTCTTTTGTTGCCTTTTGTAATGCAATAGGAACATTCTTTAAGGTAGGATTATCGCCATACTTCCATATAGGAATTGAAATATTTAAAGCATAATCTATTAAGTCTATTTCTAAATCTGATAAATTAAATACTTTATTAATATATGTATTAATATTTTTATAATTAATTAAATTCGTACAATCAAGTTTCTTTACAAAATTTATAATCTCATTGTCAAATTTATATGGATAAGTTAAATATTCATTTTCATAGATTTCATTTCTTTCTACTCCAACTGCACTTGCAATTAACAAGTTTAAATATGTGTAAAGGTCTGAATTAAATAAACCTACAATATTTAACAATATATCTGTAGAAGAATTTTTATTTATTTTTATTGAATTTATTGAATTTGTAAATACAATATCTGAATCTGAATAAGCTGCTACGCAGGACAAATTGGAATCTAACCCTCTTTTTAATAAGACTTTTTTACCTTTGTAAACATCTTCCGTCCTGACTCTATGAACAGTTGATTTGTTAAACTTTTCAATATTTGTCAAATTAATACAAAAATGGTCTAAAGTTTTCTTTTTGGTATCTAAAAAAGGTAATCCCATTAGGTGGGTTGAATTATAGTTTCCATTCCCATTAATAATTAAACCTTGACGAGATGATAATCCTTCCAAAGTTATTAAATCACTTAAAGAATTATATTGTTCTTTTAGACGTTTTATAAAATTAAAATCTAAAATACTACCATACAGTAAAACTTTCCATAGCCAATCATATTTATAAAGAATACTTTGTTTTATTCTTTTCTCATCTTGTTTTTCTATGAGCAACGTTTTGAAATACTTAAAAAATAAGTTTGGTTTCAGGGTTAAATAGTTTATTATATTCCCCAAATTAGCTATAGAATCTTGTTTATATTTATAATTAATTACACAAACAGGTGGTATTGCTTTATTAAATATTAGCCTTCTAACAGAAGATAATTCTAATATATTTTTTATACAAAAATTGGACAGGAAGTACTTTCTAAATTCAACAGCATTTGCATTATACAATATTTTACTTGTAACTACCATAGATACATTGGTTGAATCAATAGAGAAGTCCTTTATTCTAGCTAAGAAACTTTGTGCTATTTGGTTATCACTTATAGAAATAGAGTTATTTTTTGCCCACTTTTGATGTTTATCTTTAATACTCCCATAAGGTGGATTAGATAAAATTACGTTTATATCTTTTAGCGTTTTGTTAAACATACCACCAGTATTAAAGAAATCATCAACAAAAAAGTTTTTATTTTTTAAATGTGGGAATGTAAAATCCAATAAACTACGAGGGTCTTGGTAGTCTAATAAAGTTATATACAATGAAAATATTGCAATATTTATAGCACTCTCATCTTTATCAATACCAAAAATGTTATTTTCTACCAATTTTTTTAATCGCTCAGGAGTAATTTTTTTGTTGTGATTAATTTGTTCTTCCTTATTTATAATTTTTCTTAATGCTTCAATAAGAAAGATACCTGAACCGCATGCAGGGTCTAAAACCTTACAATTACTATCAGTTTTATCAAGTTCATTCAAAAACGGAGTAATAGTTGTATTAATCATATAATCAACTAAAAATGTTGGAGTATAGTACGCCTTAATTTCAGCTTGTTTAGCATTCAAAAAGGTTTCATAAATACTACTTACTAATTCTATTGGAATAATAGAAAAATCAAATGGTAATAACCTCATTTGACCATATATACTAGTACTATTTGCAAAGTTTCGTATTGTTATAATGTTATTATCGGATATAATGTTTTCTTCTTCTAGTTCTATATCAAATAAATCGCCGTTAAATTTTTCTTTTAGACTTCTGAATAGACTATATAGTCTTGTTTTGTTTTCAAAAGACTCTTTTATTATATTGTGATTTTCATTGTCAACAACAATTTCTCTATCTTGTAAGTATTTTAAGAATATTACTCTTGCTAATAAACTATTTGCTAGAGTTGAATTCAAGCCTTCTGAAATTAACTGAGCTCGATAATCTTTTATGTGTTGAAACAAAAGATTATTAACCCTATTTTTCTCTACAAATTTATTTTTGTATCTATCAAATAAACTTCCACTGTATAAGTTTTCATATGCAAAATTCTGAAAATCTTGTTTATTCTTAGTTAAAATAGATAATTTATGTTCATTTGTATCAAAATTAAACGCATTATAAAAGATAATATCACTAGAGGTTGATATTACAACAACAGGAGCCTTATCAAAATTCCATGCTTGCCTATGAATCTTTGAAATATCTTCATCTACACTATTAGAGTTTTCAAGATTGAAAAATAATATAAGAGGTTCATTTTGCAAACAAAACATTGCCTCTGGCTTCATTTCTTCTAAAGCATTTTTATATCGTAAAGACAATTCATCAAAAGAATTCTTACTAAGATTTGAAAACCTTACAAATTCTTTCTTATCAATAAAATTCAATTCTTGGTAAAGTTGTTCAAGAGTAGTTACCATTCCACCTTCACAGCTTCGAGCTTTAATTTAAATTAAGTACATAGTTAATATAACACAAAATTTTATAAAAAGATAGAAATAACTAAATAACGATTTTACAAAAATCTAGGTTATTACACATATTAAACCTATAGTAGATATTGGAGAAGCCATATGGAAAAATTTGAAAGAGTTGAGTTATTAGAATAGTAGTAATATACAATAGCATTTAGATACTAAAAAACGAGATGAGCCATAAATAAAATTTCTCTAATATTCTTACATTATGCAACGTCAAGCAATTTCATTTGTGTTATAAAGTCCTGATTTAGCAATTCTTTTAATGTATTAATAATTTTGTGCAGTTCTAACTTTGGTAATTTTGTCGCTCCATTTTAATAAAAGAAGTTAGAAGTCCTTAAGAAGGGACTTTTTTTATTGAAAAATTTATGATATTTATTAGTAATATGTGGATAATTTATGCAATTGGCAGCGCATTGTTTGCAGCACTTACGGCGATAACTTTTAATCATTATGGTCAAGAACACAATAGTACTACAGATTATTTGATAGGTATAAGTGGATCATATACAAAAGAGAATACGGAATCCACTATTGTATAAATCTAAAAACATTGAATCAGCTTCTTTTTTAGTAGTGAATCTTTTACGGTAATTCAATAATGCTTTTACAATATCTAATCTTGCAAGTGAAGTTAGTCTTGCACTTTCTGATACAAAAGTTGTTGGTTGGTAATTTAGAGGTACGAGTGCTGTGGATTTGGTATTACCCTCTCGAAGTTTTTCGTCTTGGATTATTCGGGGTGTTGGCGGAGTAACGTCCGACCGACACCTTACGGGTTCGCTCGCTTCACTCGACTCCACCCTACCGAAAATCCGCTGTATCTCTGGTTCTAAAGAGGAGTAAAGAATCTCGTAAGATGTTCCACCATTGACTTTTACTTCACGAGCAACCTATTTGCTTTCCGGTTTATTGATTTCTAAACGTAGAGAACGATTCGATTTCAAACCTTTTGCTTCTGCTACCTTATTTATAGGGACGAACGAGTTAAGAGCGATGCTTGCATCAGCTTTTTCAACGAGTGAGGAACTAAAAGCTTTGCTTATATTTATATATTCATTTTCATTGTCTTGGATTATTGACGGTTCAAAATCTTTGCACTCCATTACGTTTTTCCTTTCGTAAAAACTACATTCCGTCAGATTTTTCACAGGGACAGCGTTCGCTTTGCTCAGCCTTGTCAAAATCCGCCATTGTACTGACACATTACATTGCAATAAGAAAAATTGGAACATCAATTCCGACCTTTGTGTCTGTTTTAAATCAATTAAAATTTTTCATGCCACAGGAATTTTGAAAAAAATTTTTTCCTAATTTTTCGGCATTCTTTCGGAACAAAATTTCAAAATGGACTGCCCGAAATAATCAAACCATCTGTAATAATCAAAGCACTCAATAAATTACACTTATGCAGATTATACAATAAAAATGTATTATTTTCTGATATTTTTGCTTGAAGTGATTTTTAATTATTTATATTATTTAATACCGTTTTCTGCATATAAATTCTCGTATGCCGTAACTATTGAATATGAATATTTAGTATTAGGATTTAGATTACTTGTTGTTTTAACTGGAGTTAATCTATCTTTTAAACTTTGCAAATATTTATGTTCTACTTCTCGAACTTCATTTAATTCTTTTTCAATTGCTCTAGCATGTTTTGAATTAGGTGCGAAGTTTTCTAATAATCTATTGAGGAATATGAACTTGTTTATATTTCCTGTAAATTGACTTTGTTCATTTATTTCATCTTGTATAATAGATTCTTCTACGTGTTTTTCAGCAAATTCTTTAATATTTTTTTTGTCAATGTTATCTATTCTATTTAATTCTTCAACAGGAAGTGGTTCCCATTTTGCAATGTTATTCCAAGCATGTGTCTCAGCTAGTTTACATAAATCATTATTTAATTCATGATTTCCTTCTTTTCTTGCAAATAATTTTTCTGGAAAGAAGCCCAGATTTGGAAGCATTTCTAGCAATTTATTTTGAAGTTTATGTATTGCATCTTCTTTTGTAGGAAGTGGAGTTAAAGGAGTTGTTTTTAATTTTGAAGGGAAGTTCGTACGTCCTTTAAAACTATCTAAATACAAAGCCATTGTATCAGCACCAATACTTTGTGGTGCTGATGGCTTTTCTAACAGTATTCTTTCTTCTAATGAAACATCTCCCTGTGCATTTAGCCAAGGTGCATTTAATTTATAGTTAGTGGAGATGATTTTAGGACAAGCCGGTACGCCAAAACCAATACAGTCTCTTCCAACATAATTAACAAATCCATATTCTTTAGATGGGTAATTTAGAGCTTTATCCATACCTTTGCAAAATTTATCAACAACCAAAAAATCTTCTTTGCTATTGCGATATAATAATTGATTAGCATACTCAAAAGCTTTGCGTGTTGCGTCTGTTGCAAGAATTCTTGCTCCAAATCCAACATTGTTTTTATGACTATTATACTCTGTATTGATTCTCATACACATCTCCTGTTTATTAGTTATGTTATATTAAAACACATAAAATTTTTTTTTGCGACGTTAAATAATTGTTAAAAATTGGATAGTAAAAATGATTTTTTTATAATAGAAAGTTTAGGTCGCTCTCAAAATGGCAGGTTCGAACTCACTAAAAACCAATTAGGCACTAAAAAAGAGCCTTCTAAAAAGGCTCCTAATTTTAATGGCGGGGTTAACGATGCAAGGTTCGAACTTTTTAAGAAATTTATATTCGATTTGTTTTTACCTGAAACAGAGAAAATATGTGATTCAATAGAAAAACTAATACTTATAACATAGATTAAGTAGACTTTTTATCAATAAGTGTTATAATAATCGTATGAATAAGAAAGATTTGTTTTTTACTTATGTCTTGGCATTTATTTGTATTGCTTGTTGTTTAACCTTACATCATCCAACCAAATATCATTTTCCGTTTATGGTATTTGCTCTGTTGGTTGGTATTCCACTCTTACTTAGTAAGAAAATATTTAAAAAACCATATTTTGCTTGGAAAAGTATTGATAAAACTACTATTAATAATAAATTTATAATATTTATGGATAATTATCCTTTAACAAGTTTTTATATTATAATAACATTCTTTGCACTTTTGGTAGCATTTTGGTTTTCTAATGAGGAAATACAAACAATTAGTAGCCCCCATTGTGGTGAATATTGTTATATAACAACTACTAAGACAATAGAAAAAGCAGATGAAATCCAAACGTTTTTGGCACAACAAAACTGCCTAACTGAATCCCAAGCAATCTTTAATAATAAAAATGAAGTTATAGGTTATAAAATAAAACTGAAAAATAAAATGAGTCAAAAAGATTATTTTAACGCAATATCTGAACTTTTAGATACTTCTATAGTTGATAAATCAGTAGAATATCCAATATCAAGTACATATTACAGAATTAAAATTGATAAACCCGAAGGAAGCAAATTTAGATTTATATTTAAAGCATATTCACCTAAATAATGTAAACGACGAGGCTTGTCTTGGATTATTGGCAGTTCACAACTTTTGTACTCCGTTTTGGTTTTTCTTACGAAAAACAGCACTCCGTTAAGTTGTTCACAGGGACGTGACTAGACCTCACTTCGTTCGGTCGTCGCACTTGCCAAAATCCGCCGAACTCACAAAAGCAATTCTCACCACTATCAATTCAGCCATTAAAAAAAGCCACACAAGGTGGCTTTTTTTAATGGCGGGAACGACGAGGCTCGAACTCGCGACCTCATGCGTGACAGGCATGCGCTCTAACCAGACTGAGCTACGCTCCCATATTCAATTGTCATTTGTCATACAGATTCCGGTTACCCTCTCGGTTTTCTGAACCGCTTCGACATAAATTAATATAACCTGCTGAAAAAAAAAATGCAAGAGGAAATTTAAAAAAGTTTCTATTCTTCTAAATCTAAAGAAAAATCTATTATCTTCAAACAATCATTTATGTTAAAATAACAACATTGAACTTTTATTTTTAAAAAACGTTCAATAATAAAGGAGATATGAATTTATGAAAAAAAGCTTTGTTTTTGCACTATTAACTTTCTTACTAGCAACAATTACGCAAGTTTATGCAATCGGTATTGCATATCGTATCCACAACGACCAAGGCGAAAGAGTCGGGACTTGCAAACGTGGCGAAGCAAACAATGTATACTACCTTTATGATATGAATGGCAGAATTGTTGAAAATCCGGCAAAATTCATGAACCAAGACCCAAGTGAATGTTATTTATTTGACGTTGACGGTCTCGCTATCGGCAAATGCACATCAACCAGAGTTATTATGTGGGGACGCGCTATCCAGCCATAACTATTTTATCAAAATAATTCCTTCTTCGTATATTTTTTAAAAAATATAATTTGCTAAACGCTGTATTTATAGTATAATTTAGGCAAAAGAAGAAAGGAAACTTTTTATGACAAATTTATCACCATTACAAATCGAAAGATTAAAATACCAGCCAAAGCTTCCTGCTTCATTGGCAAATGGTATTAATCACCTTATTTCTCAAGAAGGTTCTGCAACAGAATCAGTTGCTAACCAAGAAGAAATCAAGGCTTTATTCAAAAATACTTACGGAAAACCAACTGTAACATTCCAAACTTCAACAGAATCTAACCACAGTGATGTTAGAAATGTTGGTGTTATTTTATCAGGCGGTCAAGCTCCTGGTGGACATAACGTTATCGCAGGTCTTTATGACGCTTTAAAACAAGCAAACTCTGCTAACAATCTTTATGGTTTCTTAGGTGGACCAAGCGGTATTATTGAAGGTAAATATGTTGAATTCAACGATGAATTCATTAATGATTACAGAAATACAGGTGGTTTTGACATCATTGGTTCCGGTAGAACTAAATTAGAAACAGAAGAACAATTCCAATCTGCTTGGGAAGTTTGCAAAAAGCTTAACATCTCTGCTGTTGTAATCATTGGTGGTGATGATTCTAATACAAACGCAGCTTTATTAGCTGAATGGTTCGTTGCTCACAATGCAAACATTCAAGTTATTGGTTGCCCTAAAACAATTGATGGCGACTTGAAGAACGAACAAATCGAAATTTCATTCGGTTTTGATACAGCAACAAAAACTTACGGTGAACTTATCGGTAACATCGAAAGAGATGCTAACTCTGCTAAGAAATATTGGCACTTTGTAAAAATCATGGGTAGAAGCGCTTCTCACGTAGCACTAGAAGCTGCCCTTCAAACTCAGCCAAACATTACTTTGATTTCTGAAGAAGTTGAACAAAAGAAAATGTCATTATCTTCAATCATTGATTATATGACTAATATCGTTGTTAAGCGTTCTGAAATGGGTAAAAACTTTGGTATCGCTGTTATTCCTGAAGGCTTAATCGAATTCATTCCAGAATTAAAGACAATGATTGCTAATTTGAACGACATTATGCCAACATTGGAAAAAGATTCTAAATACACATCAGGTTCTGATGCTGAAAAAATCGCTATCATCGAAAATACTCTATCTAGCGAAAACACTTCTGTATTCAAATCTTTACCAGCATTAATCAAATCTCAATTATTGATGGACAGAGATCCACATGGTAACGTTCAGGTATCAAAAATTGAAACTGAAAAACTTTTAATCTCTATGATTGAAGAAAAATTAGCAGGATTGAAAAAAGAAGGCAAATACTCCGGTAAATTCTCAACTCAATCACACTTCTTCGGTTACGAAGGACGTTGTGCATTCCCTTCTAACTTTGATGCTGATTACTGCTACTCATTAGGTTTCAACGCATTTGCTTTGATTAACTTCGGTTTGACAGGTTACTTATCATCAGTTAGAAATCTTACAGAACCTGCTAACGATTGGATTGCAGGCGGTGTTCCTCTTACAATGATGATGAATATGGAAAGAAGACACGGCGAAATGAAGCCTGTTATCAAGAAGGCATTAGTTGAACTTGATGGACCTGTATTCAAAAAATTGGAAGAAAACAGAGAAGATTGGGCTCTTAATGACAGATACTTGTTCCCAGGAGCAATCCAATACTTTGGACCTTCTTCAGTTTGCGACATTACAACAGTAACATTGCAACTTGAAAGCGAAGCTAAATTAGCTAAGGTTTAAGGCTCTGCTTTAGAATTTTAAAAAGAATGCGTCAAATTGGCGCATTCTTTTTTTGTTTTTGTCAGGCACTGCCTGACCTGCTATTACAATTAAGAGAAAAATCTACGCTTGTAACGAATTGTAACATTTTTCTTAAAAAAACTAAAGTTTTTCGAAAAAATGCCGATAAACATGATGTAAGATTTAAAAACCAGTTAAAAGGAGTCAGATTATGGCAATATCAGGAGTTGGAGCAACACCGGAACCACAAGAACCACAAAAAACGGTAACTCAAACGACAAAAGAGGAATATCAATATAGTATTTTTGACAATGCACCTAAAGATGGTACTATTTCAGTAGATGAACAAAGAACAGAATTCACCAAAAGACTCAAAAATGAGAATGGTTTAATAGAATTATGCAAAAAATATAAAGTGAATATCGATGAATTTTTTAACAGTATTGCAGGTTATTTTGACGAGATAAAAACAGACGGCACTCAAAAGATGGCAGAATCAGCAAATCAGGCTGTTGAAGCAAGGCTTTCTGGTTCTATAGAAAAATTAAGAACTGTTATAATTGATAAATTTACTGGTCTTGAAAAACAACCACCATCTATTACAACAGAAGAAGGGCTAACTTCAAAAGAATGCCTTGATTACTTTATAAGTAAAATTGTAAATATGGGACTGGATTTTGATGCAGAAATATTTGCAGATGTATTTGCAAGATATGATTATGATTTAAGTGGTGATGACTCTATTATTTCGCCTAATGAACTATACAATGAATATTATACTTCTAAATATATGAATCACGATTTTGAAGGCAAAATAAAAGATACGCATGCATTAGATTATTTAGTAAATGTTTATGCTAAAACAGTAAAGCAAAAATAAACCGTATGTTAGGCAATGCCTGACAAATATTTTAAAATAACAATGGCGCCGAAATTTTCGGCGCCATTGTTGAATATATTAATCAAAATATTAATATCTGTAATGAGCAAATGCTTTGTTAGCTTCTGCCATTCTGTGGGTGTCTTCACGTTTTTTGCAAGCTGCACCGTTGCCGTTAGAAGCATCGATTAGTTCGTTTGTTAATTTTTCTACGAATGATTTGCCGCCTCTGTTTTTAGCAGCTGCAATAATCCAAGAAGAAGCAAGTGCAAAACCTCTATCAGGTTTAACGTCGATAGGTACTTGGTAAGTAGAACCACCGATACGTCTTGCTTTAACTTCCAACAATGGAGTTGCGTTTGTTAGAGCTTTTTGGAATACTTCCAAGCCCTTTTCATTTGTTCTTTCTTCTACCTTAGAAATTGTAGAGTAGAATATTTTTTCAGCAAGTGATTTTTTACCACGTCTCATAACTCTGTTGATGAATTTTGAAACATCTACGCTGTTATAAATAGGGTCAGCTGAAGGAACTCTTCTTTCTGGTTTAGATCTTCTAGACATTATTTCTTACCTCCTTTAGCTCTCTTAGCACCATATTTAGAACGGCTTTGTGTTCTGTTAGCAACACCTGCTGTATCTAAAGTACCACGTACGATGTGATATCTTACACCTGGAAGGTCTTTAACTCTTCCGCCTCTAATAAGAACAACACTGTGTTCTTGTAGGTTGTGTCCGATACCTGGAATATAAGAAGTTACTTCAAATCCGTTAGTAAGTCTTACTCTGGCAACTTTTCTCAAAGCTGAGTTTGGTTTTTTAGGGGTTGTTGTGTAAACCCTTGTACAAACACCGCGTCTTTGTGGACATTCCATAAGAGCCGGTGATTTGGTTTTGTCTTTTAGCTTTTTACGTTCTGAACGCACAAGCTGGTTCATAGTAGGCATAACTTTTTCTCCTTTTACCTATTTTACTAATTTATTTTTAGGATAAACACTTTCAGCTGGTAGTTGTAATACTGACTGGAGTTGATTTACCCCTCCCTCTAACCGTCAAATCCGGCAGAAATTTCGACTAGAGTACCCTAATTTTAGGACGAACATGAGTAGGTGTCAATGTTTGAATGAAGAAGTGTTAAGGAGAGTAAGCTTATATTTCTTTGGTCTTGAATGAAGAGCGGAAAGTTTGCAAATCCATCTTTTTATTATACAATTTACACTTAGAGAGGCGGAAGTGTGCCTAAATAATGAGGAAAAAGATTTTGAAGCAATCAAAGTTAACAATAGCAATATTCATAGCACTTGTATTGGGTATACTTGTTGGTTGGGCATTCCCAACTTTTGCAATCAAAACTCACGTGCTTGCTGAAATCTTTTTAAGAATGATTAAAATGATTATCGCTCCTCTTTTGTTCGCAACACTTGTTGTCGGCATTGCAGGACATGGCGACGTCAAAAGTCTTGGACGATTAGGCATCAAAACGCTTGCATATTTTGAAATAGTTACGACTATTGCGCTATTTATCGGGTTAGGTTTTGCAAACCTATTCAAGCCAGGAATTGGCATGGAAAATATCGCATCAGATCAAACCGGATTGACAAGAATTGTGCAAATGGCATCTACGACACATCATAATTCTTTTGGTGACTTACTATTAAGCCTTTGTCCTACAAGTATTTTCCAAGCTATGGCAGAAGGAAATTTACTTCAAATTGTGGTATTCTGCATATTTTTTGCATTGGCAATTTGCGCCGTAGGAAAGAAAGCACAGCCTGTCGTTGACATTCTCAATTCGGTAGCGTCCATAATGTTTAAATTTACTGAATACGTTATGTTCTTCGCACCGGTTGGTATATTTGGTGCTATTGCTTATACAGTAGGTTCTAACGGAATTTCTATTCTATTCAACTATGGAAAAATAATTGTTTCTCTATACACAGCCTTGATTGTATTTGTTGCACTTGTATTAATAATTGCTTGCAAACTCGTAGGGGTTTCTGCTCGTGCAGTAATCAGAGCAATTCAGGAACCGGCTCTACTTACTTTCACTACTGCAAGTTCAGAGGCTGCACTACCAAAAGCAATGTCTATAATGGAAAAATTTGGAGTTCCAAAATCTATTGTAGGTTTTGTAATGCCAACAGGATATACATTTAATCTTGATGGCTCAACATTATATCTTGCAATGGCTGTGCTATTTTCTACACAATTGGTCGGTATACATTTAACGTTTGAACAACAGCTTGTAATTATGTTTGCCCTAATGCTTACGAGCAAAGGTGTGGCAGGTGTTCCAAGAGCATCAATAATTGTTCTTGCCGGAACTCTAACAAGTTTCAATATTCCAATCGTTGGTGTTGCAGTACTTTTAGGTATTGACCAAATTCTTGATATGGGTAGAACCACTGTTAATTTAATTGGTAACTGTATTGCGACAATTGTAATTGCAAGATGGGAAAATGCTTTTGATTACAATAAAATGGCTGATTTTATCAAACTAAGAAATCTTAAAACCAACACTCTAACAAAAATAAATAACAACGTCAGTTTTCAACACGACTTTAGCGAAGAAAAAGTTGAAGTGTAGTGTTACAATAAAAAACTCTTTATACCAAACCATGTTTATGATATTTTATTATCAAGCTGAAAAATAGACACATGAGGTATAAAAGATGGAATACAAAGAAACGTTGAATTTGCCAAAGACCACTTTGGAAATGAGAGCAAATGCTACTAAAAAAGAACCTGAAACACAAAAGTTTTGGGAAGAAAATAAGATTTATGAAAAAAACATTGCGCAAAGAGATAAAGCAAACAAATTTATTTTGCACGATGGTCCTCCATATTTAAGCTCTGAAAAAATTCACGTTGGAACAGCTTTAAACAAAATTCTTAAAGATATTTTGATTAAGTATAAATCAATGTCAGGATATTATGCACCTTATGTTCCAGGGTATGATGGACACGGACTTCCAATTGAAAATAAAGTTGTTAAAAATATTAAAGGCGGAAGAAGTGCGTTAACTCCTGCGGAACTTAGAGAAAAATGCAGAGAATTTGCTTGGAACAGTTTGAAAGGTCAAGAGTCTGAATTTAAACGTTTAGGTGTTTGGGGGGATTGGGAACATCCATATTTGACTATCAATCCGGAATTTGAAGCAGAACAAGTTCGTGTTTTTGGCGAAATGTTCAAAAAAGGTTACATTGAAAAAGGGCTTAAACCTGTTTATTGGTGTGCTTCTTGCGAAACTGCTTTAGCAGAAGCTGAGGTTGAATACGCAGACCATACATCAACTTCTATCTATGTAAGATTTAAGTTTGATGATGAAGCGGTAAATAAGATTAAGCAGTTGGTTGATTTGCCGAATGATAATGTGTATGCCGTAATTTGGACAACAACTCCTTGGACAATTCCATCAAACATGGCAATCAGTATGCACCCTAGATTTGAATACACTTTCTTTACGTACAACAATGATGTTTACGTGGTTGCTCAAGAACTTCTTGGTCATTTCTTAGAAGGTGTTTCTTGGGAAGAAAAAGATATCAAGGTTATTGGTTCTGTTAAAGGTGCTGATTTAGAATTATTAAATACAAAACACCCATTGTACGATAGAAAATCACCTATTATTTTAGGCGAACACGTTACACTTGATGCCGGTACAGGTTCTGTTCACACAGCTCCCGGACACGGTCTTGAAGACTATGAAGTGGGTTGCAAATACGGTATTGAAGTATTTTCACCTCTTGATAGCAAAGGTATCTGGACAGAAATAGTTGGTGACAAGGATTTAGAAGGTATTCCTTATTATAAAGGCGGAAAAATCGTAATCGAAAAACTTCAAAATTGTGGTGCATTATTAGCTGCTGCTGATATTAACCACTCTTACCCTCATTGCTGGAGATGTAAAAATCCTGTAATTTACAGAGCAACTCCTCAATGGTTTGTAAAAGTTGATAAATTCCGTGATGAAACTCTAGCTGCTATTAAAGACATAAAGTGGATTCCTGCTAGTGGTGAAGCTAGAATTTCTAATATGGTTGCTAGTCGTACAGATTGGTGTATTTCTCGTCAAAGAGCTTGGGGTGTGCCAATCCCTGTATTCTATTGTGAAGATTGCGGAGAAGTTATAGTTACAGACGAAACAATCGAACACGTAGCAAAAATGTTTGAAAAAGAAAGCTCTGATGCTTGGGTAAAACATACTGTTGAAGAATTGTTACCTGAAGGTTTTGTATGCCCTAAATGCGGTAAAAAACACATCAAAAAAGAAAATGATATTATGGATGTTTGGTTTGATTCCGGTGTAACTTGGAAAGCTGTTGTAGAAAAACGTTCAGATGAATTGGGTCACACTCCTGTTGATATGTATTTGGAAGGTTCTGATCAACACAGAGGCTGGTTCCAATCTTCATTATTAACATCAATGGCAGTTCAAGGCAAAGCACCTTACAAATCAGTTCTTACACACGGTTTTGTATTCGGTGAAGATGGAAGAAAAATGTCTAAGTCTTTAGGTAACTACATTAGACCGGATGATATTATCAAAAACTATGGTGCTGATATTTTAAGACTTTGGGCTGCATCAGTTGATTACAGAAACGATACAAAAATCGGCGACAATATTATTAAACAGCTTGCAGAAATCTTTAAGAAAACAAGAAACACAGCAAGATTCTTGTTGGGTAACATATTTGATTTTGACCCTGCAAAAGATTATGTTAAGTATGAAGATTTGAAACCGATTGACAAATTTGCTTTGCATAAATTGAACAAGGTTGTAGAAGAAGTAACTGTTGCATTTGACAATTATGAATTCTACAAATATTTCCAATGCTTGCAAAATTTTGCAGCTGTTGATTTAAGCTCATTCTATCTTGATATCGTGAAAGACAGATTGTATACAGCAGGCAAAAAATCATTATCAAGAAGAGCTTGTCAAACAGTTCTTTATGAAACATTACAAGTGTTGGTAAGAATTCTTACTCCTGTAATGCCTCACCAAGCTGAAGATATTTGGCAAAATACTCCGGAAATGCAACGTGGCGGCTTAGAAAGCGTACTTCTTGCAGATTGGGTTAAAGTAAATAAAGAGTGGGAAAATGCTCAATTAGAAGAAGATTTTACAAAAATCTTGAAGACAAGAGAAGTTGTAACAAGAGCAATTGAACCATTGAGAGCGGAAAAGAAAATCGGAAGCTCATTAGAAGTTGGTGTTTACGTTAAATCAGAAAACGCAGAGGTTCTTAAAGCTAACGAAAAAGATCTTGCTGATATATTTATCACATCTCAAGCTTATGTAGCAGATGTAGCTCCGTCTGATGTATTAAATGAATATACAGAAAATGGAATTACTGTTTGGGTAGTAAAAGCAGAAGGTGAAAAATGCGAACGTTGCTGGAAATACAGAAAACTTGGCGAACACGCAGGTCACGAAACTATCTGTTCTGATTGTTATGAAGCAGTAACAGAAGGTTAATAAGATTTTTTATTAGAGAGCTTATTCGGTCGGGAACAAGTTCCCGACCTTTTTTTATTACATATATCAACAAGCATTGTATTCCTTTCCTTATTAGGGAAGGCTAGGATGGGTGTTGGTATTAGCACACAAGAGAAAGTTGTATGGTATATTTATGTACCAAAAAACTTAACAAAACTACACAAAACTCAAAATGTAAACAAATGTAAAGATGAGTTTAAATTTGGCTCAAATTCAGGTATAATGCCTTATAGGATAGGATAGGATAGGATAGGATAGGGGATTCTTTGCTCTGAGCAATTCTTCATTTTCCCTTGTTTTTATAAAAGTATACACGATGGATTCGGATTCAACACAGGGATACAGGTAATAATATCTTGACGAGGATATTAGAGAAAGTAAAAACAAGTATAGCGAAAATTAGTAAAGTTAATAGGAAAAGGAGAAATGATTATGGTAAACGTATCAAAGTTAATGGGATTAGCAGGCGAAGCATTAAGTGCAGTAAAGAGAGCACCTATGGCACAAAAAGCAACAATGGCAGCTATTTTTGGAGCAGGAGCAATGACTGGTGCCTTAATTAATTGTGATGGATTTGAAAAAGAGGAGGCAAAAGCACCAACTGAACAAGTTGCAAAAAAGGCTATGACAAAACCAAAAGCAGAAGCTAAAAAAGAGCCGGAATTTAAGTATGTACCGCCAAAAGTTGGAGAAGACGGTATAGTAAAAGCTGATACAATTTATTATGCAGGTACAAAACAACCAGAAAATATTCTTTATAAAGATAAAGATGGAGAACTAGTTCACCAAACGGATTTAGATAAGAATGGTAAATTGAAAGGTTTCTTCAATATTTATCCAAACGGAAAAGATAAAGCTCCTGATTGTGATGAATACAATGCAAAGGGAGAATATATTGGTGGACAAAGAGTAAATGATGATGGTTCAAGAACTTATTCAAGAAAGGGACATGATGGAAATTGGCTCGAAACAAAATTTGATAGTAAGGGACGTGAAGTTTTTTACAGAGATGAAGAACAAAAGCAAATAGAAGGGAAAACTCATTACATTACTCGTGAATATGAGACAAAATATCATAAGGATGGTTCACGTACCGTTAAATATTCAGATGTCAATAGAGCAATAACATACGATAAAAATGATAGAAAAATAAAAGAAAAGCAATATGATTATGATGATGTGTTGGAATATACAGTAATTCCAAAATACAACAAAGACGGTGATATTGTTAAAAATGATACCATTAGGAATAAATAAAGCTTGCCCTCCTTCCCTTATTAGGGAAGGAGGGACTTTTTTAAAACTTAATTCTCCCCCACAACATCCATTAGACGCATTAGTGTCCAATTAAAATTTCATTGATATTTGCGGCTTTGGCGCTTCTCCCTTGATGGGAGAGCGGATTTTCGGTAGGGCGTAAGCCCGTAAGGTGGAGGTCAGACGTTACTCTGCCGACACCCCGAATAATCCAAGACAAGCTGAGCGGAGCTCTGATGAGGGTGAATAAAGAACTTGCTTTAAAACTTTATTACAACTAATTTTCAAGCATATTTCAATTATTACCCCTCACCCGAATTTCTAAGCTCCGATGTCGCTAAGAAATTCTTCCCTCTCCCTCAAGGGGCGAGGGGTGGAAACCTATAATATTTTATTGGACACTAATGATAACTAGGGCGGTAAAAAGCGTATTATGAGCATCTACCAATATAAATTTTATCTTTTGTGATTTTAATATACATTTCTAATTGTTTGAGATATAATCAAGCCATGACTAGCAGGGATTATTTAAACAATAAATTTGATGTAATTGTAGTAGGCGCAGGACATGCCGGTTGTGAAGCGGCTTTGAGCGCAGCAAGATTAGGTTGCAATGTATTGTTATGTACCTTAAATGTTGATAATATTGCTCTTCAGCCTTGTAATCCGGCAATCGGTGGACCCGCAAAATCAACTCTTGTTAGAGAAATCGACGCTTTGGGCGGTGTTATGGGAGAAGTTGCTGATGCTACGTATATTCAAATGAAAACCTTAAATTCTTCTAAAGGCCCTGCTGTAAGAGCTCTAAGAGCTCAATCCGATAAAAAAGAATACACGCAATATATGCGTCATATTCTTGAAAGTACTGACAATATCTGGATTAAGCAAACTTGTATTACTGATTTAAAAGTCGTTGATAAAAAGATTATCGGAGCAGTAGATGAGTACGGTATTGAATACTCTTGCCGTGCAATAATTTTAACTACCGGAACATCGCTAGAAGGCAAGATGTATGTCGGTTTGCAAGCATATTCCGGTGGAAGATTAGGCGAACGTGCAGCAATCGGGCTTTCTGCTTCTTTAAGAGAACATGGAATTATTACCAAAAAACTTAAAACAGGTACTCCGGCAAGGGTTGATAAAAGAACAATTGATTATTCAAAGATGTCTGTTCAACCGGGGGACGAAAAATTAAGTTTTTATTCTTTCAAACCTAATCGTCCTGTAAGACAGCAATATCCTTGTTATTTAACAAGAACTAACGAAGAAACTCACGCAATAATTAGAGCAAACTTAGATAAATCACCTATGTATCAAGGATTGATTCAAGGTGTTGGTCCTAGATATTGTCCTTCTATTGAAGATAAAATTGTTAGATTTGCATCAAATCCTTCGCATCATATTTTTATTGAACCGGAAGGATTGAATACTTATGAAGTTTATATCCAAGGTTTTTCAACAAGTTTGCCGGCATGTGTTCAAGTTGAAATGTTGCGTTCGCTCCCAGGGTTAGAAAATGCACATATAATAAAACCGGCTTATGCTGTTGAATATGATTATGTTCCGGCTGTACAAACTAAACACTCTTTGATGTCAAAAGATATTGATGGATTGTTTTTTGCAGGACAAATAAACGGTACCAGCGGTTATGAAGAAGCTGCGGCACAAGGACTTGTAGCCGGTATAAATTCTGTAAAATATTTGAACAATGAAGACGCTGTAGAACTTTCAAGAGCATCATCTTATACAGGAACTCTTATTGATGATTTGGTAACAAAAGATATCCAAGAACCATATAGAATGCTAACTTCTCGTTCTGAATACAGATTGTTATTAAGACAAGATAATGCAGACGAAAGATTAACAGAATTAGGTCACAGAATCGGTTTAATTGACGATAGTCAATATCAAAGATTTTTACAGAAGCAAGAAAATATTCAAAAAGAGATTGCTCGACTTAAAGAAGCCAAACTTCCTGCAACAGATGAAGTTAATGCTATTCTTGCAAAATATGGTGAACATATTGAGCGTGGTGTAAGATTAGCGGAACTTCTTAAACGTCCTAATATTACTTATGACGTATTTAGAGAATGCGATGAAGAAACTCGCAGCTTGAATTTAAGCGATGATATTGTTGAAGAAGCAGAAGTTTTAATCAAATATGACGGTTATATTAAGCGTCAAGAACAGCAAGTTGAAACGAGTGAAAAGTTGGAGAAATACAGAATCCCTGCAAATATTGATTATTCTAAGATTAAGCAAATTTCAACTGAAACAAAAGAAAAGTTAGAAAAAATTCGTCCGACAAACCTTGCTCAAGCATCCAGAATTGGCGGTGTAAAGCCTGCGGATATTTCGGTTTTGATGGTAATGTTAGGAAAATAAAATTTATTTAATAAAAAAAGCCTTCTCATTATTTTAAAGAAGGCTTTTTTTATTTCTTATAAGCGATTAGAAATTAAATAATCAACATACTCGATTGCAATTTTTGGAATATCTGCTTTTTTAATATCTTTACCTATATTATTTAGAATTTCTTGCACAGAAATAGTTTTATGTGGAAGTGACACATACTTATCAGCAGCTTCTTTCATATTTTGTAATGCTTGCCACAATTTTTTGTTTGGATCATAAATATCGCGTTTGCTTATGTCAATAAGCTTACCCGCATTGCGTTTTTCTGATAACAATTCAATTTCTTTATCATTTTCTGCAATATGTTTTTTGACAAAATCCATAGATTCTCTCATTGATTTATACTGCTTAAACTCATCAACCGCCTTGTTTGCGGAGCGTGTCATGTTATCAAATTGGGTTGTCATTTCGTTTGAAGAATCTTCAAGAGTATAACTTCTGGCAAAATATCCTTGCTTAATATCTCTTGCTCGTTCATTAAATTTAGAACACATATCTGTAAATCCATTCGGTATATCAATAATAGTTTGAGCTATAGACGCCAGCTTGTTTGATTTCATTTCCAAAAACTTTTGAAGCTTGCTATTGTATACTCTTAAAGAATCTTCTCTATTCATAGCCGGAACTTCTGTAATAGTTTTTCTAATTTTTCCATCTTGCTCATAATAGAATTCTGTTCCCAAAATATCTTTAGCTGATTTTCTACCATATTTATCGGTATAAATTTTTTCATTATCCGAAAGAACTGTTCCAAATATATCAATATCACGTTGTATGTCCATTTTAGATAAATTATACCAATTTCGTGATTCCCAAGCATATGGACTATATTCCATTTTCCAATTGCCACCATTTTGACTAGATTTATTAGTGAATAATCCTTTAAAATTTGTATTATTTATTGCATTAATTTTCATATTTCTTACTCCTATCAATTATCTTATTACCTTTATTCCACGAGAATTAAAATAATTTTTCAGTTTATCAAAATATGGAATTAAATCCGCTTTTGCCTGCTCAAATTGTTTAGTGTAGAATTCAACTTTTGCTTTTTGTTTTGAAATAATCTCTGGCAATTCATTTGCATAATCACTGATTTTTTTAATTAGAGCTTTATTTTCATCTAATTTTTTCTTATAACTCTCTATTGTCTCATCCAAATTCTTTATACTAGCTAGAATATTTGCCTTTTCTTTATTTTCGGTCTCTTTGCTGTGAAAAAATTCTAACTGTGCATCATCATAGCTATTTATTGTAACCGGCTTAGATAAAAATTCTGTACTATTGTATCGTTCATAACTATTCACATTATCATTTTGCTTTTGATTACAACTTATAGTTTGTGCAAGTTTTCTTATCGCAGACTCATTTCCTTTGTTACTTTTTTCCAGTTGGGCAAGAATATTAGTATAACTTGCTTTTCTTTCTTCTAAACTTTGTATTTTAGAACTTAATTCTGTATCCAATTCTTTTCTATTCTCAAGCTCTTTTGCTGCAAGAGGAACTTCTTTATTGTAAAAATCCAATACTCCTTGGCTACTTTTAACTCGTCCGTCAATCGCATCCTTTTCATCTCTCAAGCCTTGTGATTCCCTAAAAATATTCAAACAATTAGCAGCAGTTTCCTGATTGTATTTTGCATCTCTCACATGAGCTTGAAAATATGCAGATTTTTCTCTTGATTCTTGAGGATTAATATTACGCCAAGCTTTTCTTTCATATTCCCCAACAGTTTTGCTATCAGCCATCTCTAAACGATAAAAATACTCTCTAAATTTATTAAAATCACTTTCTGTATTATTAAAATACCCACGTCCCTCAAAGTAATGTCTACTTACATTCTTGTCTATATCTGGGAACGGAGGCTCTTTATCATAAACTACATAATCAACTGTTTCTCTAACCTGATCACTAACTTGCTCTAATGGATCTGCATAATAAACATTACCGGTAATATTGTTATGGAAGCTTCCTAGTGTTTTTTCAATTGGTCGTCCTGTTTGTGTAGCCGCCCATTTGTGTGTTGTTGGTTCATAGCCTTGATAAGGTGACTTATCATGTACTGTGTATCCTTTGAACGATTTATTCGTAGGATTTGTAAAACTTTTGATTGGTGATATTCTCATTAATAACCTCCTTTTCTCGCATAATTTATAACACACATCAATTAATTGCTTGTGATAGAAAAATAATATTTTGTCTATTCTAGAATAAACATAAAGAAAATAAAGTTATATTTTAAGAAATGTTAAAACAAATTTTAAATAAATTTTGCAGTCTTTGATTTTTCACAAAGTTTTAGTGCGTCCACACTTCCGCTAAAGACAACCTCTCCGCCGGCTTCTCCGCCATCCGGTCCCATATCAATTATATAATCAGCATTTCTAATAACATCTAAGTCATGCTCAATTACAATTACAGTAGCTCCATTATCAATCAATTTTTGGAAAACAAGAAGTAGTGTTCTAACGTCTTTTGGGTGAAGTCCAATTGTAGGTTCATCAAATACAAAAACAGAATCTGATTGTGATTTTCTCATTTCACTTGCTAACTTCAATCTTTGAGCTTCGCCACCGGAAAGACTCGGAGTATCTTCACCAAGAGTTAAATACCCTAGTCCTAAATCTCTTAGTGTTTCCAATCTTTGTTTTACAATATTCAAATCTTTGCAAACATCAATCGCAGCTTCTACATCCATTGACATCAATTCTGCTAAAGAATACCCGTTGTATTTGATATTATCTACAGCCTTTGCGTACCTCGAACCATTACATTCCGGACAAGGGATATCAACATCCGGCAAAAATTGCACATCAAGATTAATTTCACCTGTACCATCACAAACCGGACAGCGTAATTTTCCGGTATTATATGAAAAATCTCCGGCTTTATATCCTAATTCCTTTGCCTTTGGATTTTTAGCATAAACTTTTCTTAATTCATCATGAATATTGGCATAAGTCGCAACTGTTGAACGAACATTTATCCCAATTGGGGTAGCGTCAATAAGTTTTACAAACTTAATTCCTTCAGCTTCAATATTAGAAATATGTTCAGGCAACTTTTTGCCATTTGTAATTGCATCCAAAGCAGGAACAAGGCTTTCCAGAACCATTGTCGTTTTTCCTGAACCGGATACGCCGGTTACAACAGTCAATTTACCTTTTGGGATATCAACTTTCAAAGGCTTTACCGTATGGATAGATTTTGTCGACAAATGAATTTTACCATTTTCAAAAATCTTTGTTTCTGCGGATTTTTTACGAACCATTACATTTTCTTTACCGGAAAGAAAACCACCAATAATTGAATTGTCATTTGTTTTAATTTCACCAACCGTACCTTCTGCTACAACATACCCACCTTCCGCTCCGGCTTTTGGTCCCATTTCAATTATATAATCAGATTCTTGCAAAATTTGCGTATCATGGTCAACCAGAATTACAGAATTTCCATCCGCAATCAAATCGTGGATAACACCATTCAAACCAACAATATTAGAAGGATGAAGTCCAATTGATGGTTCATCAAGAACATACAAAACTCCAGTTGTACGATTACGAACAGCACGTGCAAGCTGCATACGCTGCCTTTCTCCGGTTGAAAGAGTCGATGCAGCTCTATCAAGCGTCAAATATCCAAGCCCCAAGTCCATAAGTCTTTTAGCTACCGTTAAAAAAGATTCACAAATACTTTCTGCCATTGGGCGCATTTCCTGCGGTAATGTTTCCGGAACTTTCTGCACCCATTCTACCAAACCCACGAGTGTCATCGTACAAGCTTCCGCCAAAGTTATTCCTCTTAATTTTGGTAAACGAGCACGCTCTGATAGTCGTGTACCGTGACAATCCGGACAAACATCTTGTTTCAAAAACTTTTCTACACGCTTCATGCTTTTCTCATCTTTAACTTTAGATAGAGCATTTTCTACTGTATAAACGGCATTGTAATAAGTAAAATCTAATTCACCTGCTTGATTTGTGTTTTTAGCTTTGTAAAAAATACGTTTCTTTTCAGCAGGCCCATGGTAAACAATATCCTTTTCTTGCTCCGTCAAATCCTTAAACGGAACATTAGTCCTAACTCCCATCTCTCGGCAAACGTCAGTCATAAGCGACCACATCAGCGTTCCCCAAGGAGCAACTGCACCTTCATCAATAGTTAAAGACTCGTCCGGCACAAGAGTTGACTCATCAACCGTTCTAACAATTCCGGTGCCGCTACAGGTTTTGCAAGCCCCTTGGCTATTAAAAGCAAGTTCTTCTGCAGATGGCGCATAAAAATGTGTATTACATACAGGACAAACAAGTTCTTGTTCTGCCGCTACGGCAAGAGTCGGTTTATGATAATGCCCGTTTGGACAACAATGTTCTGCCAGTCTTGAAAACATTAATCTTAGGCTATTTAGCAATTCCGTTCCCGTACCAAAAGTACTTCTAATCCCTGGGACTGCTGGTCTTTGGTGCAAAGCAAGAGCCGCCGGAACATATAAAATTTCATCCACAAGTGCTTTTTCTGCTTGAGTCATTCTTCGTCTTGTATAAGTTGAAAGAGCCTCTAAATATCTTCTGGAACCTTCTGAGTACAAAACTCCAAGAGCAAGCGATGATTTCCCTGAACCGGAAACACCTGCAATACCTACAATCTTATTTAGCGGGATATCAACATTTATATTTTTAAGATTATGAACTCTCGCCCCACGAACTTTTATTTTATCAACCATAATTCACCTTTTTAATAATTAAATTAACACAAATGTCGAAAATCTTCTATTGAAAAGTTGTTGGTGCCTAAAATGTATCCTACTTTGCACCAACAACATCCTCTTTCATGCTATTATAAATATGAGGATAAATTATGAAAAAAGCAATTATTATACTAAGTTTATTATTCTTTGCGCTATCTGTACAAGCGCAAGAATTGTCTATAAAAGATTTGAAAAAAATGAATATTGTTGCAAATTCACCAATCCAGAGTGAAGATTTAGCAAAAGCGCAGCAAATAATGCGAGGAGTTCATCAAAAAACGGCTGAAGGAGTTAAAAACGGCAAAGGTCCTTTCTACGCAGAATTGTATGATTCAAACGGCAATTTAGTCGTAGCTTCTTCTAATAGTGTAGTAGAAGATAAATGCAGCATTTACCACGCAGAAGTTAATACATTAAGAAAAGCGCACGCTCTGTATAAAGAATACAACCTTGCACCAGAGAATCTCACATTATACGTAAATGCAGAACCATGCATTATGTGCGCAGGCGCAATTATGTGGTCAGGAGTTAAAACTGTGTACTTTGGTGTACCATCAAGCGAAGTTGAAAGAATTACCGGTTTTGATGAAGGATATAAGCCAAATTGGATAAGCGAATTCAAAAAGCGCGGAATTACAGTTTACGGCAATATTGAACAAGCGAATGGTGAAAAGGTTTTGGAAGATTACGTAAATAGCGGAAAAGAAATCTATAAACCAACTAGAGATTAATTTTTGTTTTCAACTTCTCTTCTTATATCAGCACGAACTTGTGATATAAGAGTTTTTAGCTTTGCTTCAACAAATTTTATTCTTGTTTGAAAATGACAATTTCTGCAGAATTTTATCATACCTAGAATTTCATCCATATTTTTTAGAGGATTTGTTTTAAGTAAATACAGAATTTCTCCTCGATACGCGTTCTTTTCAGTTTTTAAAGAATACCTGCATTTTTGCAAAGCCTCAATTGCAACATCTTTGGGAAGAGAATCTATAATATCATTCGCATTCTTTTCAAAAACATTTTTCTTAAATTTTGCCAAAATAGTTTCTAAAATATTTGTCCTCAAATCCTCGACATCCGCATCACATTCTCTTTTATTAACCAAGTATTTTGCTCTTAAAGCTGCAATTTTGGGCTGAAAAAGATAATCAAACAAATGTCTTGCCTCATGCGCTGCGGTTTTCGGGTTCTTTATAAGATTAGTCGCCTCATCAATCGGTAAACTAAGTTTGTAACCATAATGATTAATATACAAACCGCCATTTTCATGAGGAGATAAAGATACATTAACACCAATACTCCCGCTATACTCTCTTTCTTCCGGCAGAATTTTATAATTAATCACATTTGGTTCTAAAGCTTTATCAATACATTTTTTATAATAATCAATACTGGAATTGTCCTCCTTTACATATTCATTAAGAAAACGTTTCCAATATTTATCAGCCTTATTATTACGCACACCAACACCACCCTTTACTATATCAAAAGGTAGAAGTGCTTGTTGCAAAAAGCGATTTTGTGTTTTTAGTAACATATGAGAATTAAAAACTGTAAATAATTTTTTTGCTATTTTTTATTTAAAAAATTCTCTTACAATTTTTTCAATCTGTTTTGAAGCTGTTCCGTCACCATAAGGGTTTTGGGCTTTTAATCTTGTTTCATCCTTTGTTGATGCCAAAATCTTTTCAGATTCAGCCAAAATCTTGTCATAATCAGCACCTACAAGTTTTGAAACTCCAGCCTCAACACCTTCTTTACGTTCAGTTTCGTATCTCATAACAAGAGTTGGGCAAGCAAAAGATGGCGCTTCTTCTTGAATTCCGCCGGAATCGGTAAGAATAAGTTTAGCGTGCTTCATCAAATATACCAAGAACGGATAATCAAGCGGTGTCAACAAATGAATATTTTCAAAATTGCCAAGACGTTCATGAATTTTATTTTTAACATTTGGATTTGGATGAACCGGAATTACGAAAGTATGGTCGCTGTATTTCTTAGCCAAAAAGCTTATAGCTTCTATGATTCTATCAATTCTCTCTCCGTGATTTTCACGTCTGTGAGCTGTAATCAAAACTAATTTATCATCTATAGGAATATTTTTTTCTTTATAGAAGTTTTCAGAATGTTCAATAACCTCTTGTGACAAGCAGAATAGAGCGTCAATTACAGTATTTCCAACTACGTGTATTTTATCTTCCGCAATATCTTCTTTTAATAAAGCCTTTTTATTAACTTCCGTTGGTGCAAAATGAAGTGCAGCTACTCTAGAAGTCATCTGACGCATAACTTCTTCCGGAAATGGTTCATATATGTCATAAGAACGAAGTCCTGCTTCTACGTGAAATACAGGTATTTTATGATAAAAGCTTGTTAAAGCTCCACACAAAACAGTCATTGTATCGCCTTGAACAATTGTTGCATCAATTTCTCTTTCTGAAAATACCTTGTCTAAAGATGTTAGAATTCTTGCCTGAACAGAAGATAAAGACTGATTTTCTCTCATGCAATCAAGATTAATATCAGCTTTCAAACCAAAATAAGCAAGAGTCTGATTTGACAATTGTTTCTGCTGTTCTGTATTACAAATAATAACATTATAATCTTGCGGATATTTTTTCATTTCCAATATCACAGGTGCAAGTTTAATAATTTCCGGACGTGTTCCAAAGATAAAAATAATATTTTTCATACAATTCATTATAACACAAAAAATTTTATCTTGTAATAATTATAAACCTAAGCCTAAAAGCTTTTAAGCATCTTATCCTCTATTTACCTCTTTACATTTTTTTGCTATACTATCAAGTGCATAAGGAGAGTTTTATATGAATAGACAAAGACCAAAAGAACAGGATAAAATTGAACGTAGACACAATTTTTTGCCGGTAGAAGAGAATCTGACCGCAGAACAAGTTAAAGCAGAAGCTTCTCGTTGTTTGAGTTGCAAAAATCCAAGATGCGTAAAAGGATGCCCTGTTAATATTCATATACCTGACTTTATAAAAGCTTTGAAAGAAGATGACTTAGAAGAAGCCGGTGAAATCATTAGACAAACAAGCATGCTTCCATCTGTTTGCGGAAGAATATGTCCGCAAGAAAGACAATGTGAAGGTCAATGTATCCTTGGAATAAAAGGCGAAGCTATTGCAATCGGCGCATTAGAAAGATACGTGGGTGATAACACTTCTGCTAAATCTGTAGAAATCGTTCCATCCGGCAAAAAAGTTGCCGTAATCGGTTCCGGTTGTGCCGGCATGACTGCAGCATCTGATTTAAGAAAAGCCGGTCATGAAGTAACGATTTTTGAAGCTCTCCACGAATTTGGCGGAGTATTGAGATACGGCATTCCACCATTCAGACTTCCTAGAACTGTACTTGATAGAGAAATTAAATCACTAAAAGATATGGGAGTTAAATTTGAAAAGAACGTTGTAGTTGGCAAATCCATAACACTTAAAGAATTACAAGAAGACGGGTTTGATGCAATATTTATTTGCTCCGGAGCCGGACTTCCTAAAATGATGAATATTAAAGGTGAAAATCTAAACGGAGTTTATTCTGCAAATGAATTTTTAACAAGAGTAAACTTGATGCATGCAAACGAAGAAAACTCTGCGACTCCGTTAAGAGTTGGAAAATCTGTTGCAGTAATCGGTGGTGGTAACGTTGCAATGGACGCAGCAAGAACAGCTGTAAGAGTTGGATTCGAGAAAGTTTATATTGTTTATAGAAGAACAGAAGCAGAACTTCCTGCAAGATTGGAAGAAATTCGTCACGCAAAAGAAGAAGGCGTAAGTTTTGTATTCTTACATGCTCCTGTCGAAATTTATGACAAAGATGGTTATGTAAACGGAATGAAATTTGAAGTAATGGAACTTGGTGAACCAGACGAATCCGGAAGACGCAGACCGGTTGGCACAGGAAGATACGTTGATTTGGATGTTGATTCTGTAATTGTTGCACTCGGAACCGGACCAAATCCTATTATTCAGAAATCTGCACAACAAGATGGGATTATCTTTGAACTAGACCCTAAAGGTTATTTCTCAGTTAACTCCGAAACAAGAGAAACATCTATTCCTAGAATTTTTGCTGGTGGTGATGTTGCTCCGGTTGGAACTTCAAATGCAATCAACGCAATGGGTGCCGGTAAAAAAGCCGCTAAAGCTATTAACGAAGCATTACTTGGATAAGTATTTTTAATAAAATAATTATCAATAATAACAAAAAATGGTGCATCAAAATCACCATTTTTTGTTATTAAATTAAAAAGGTGGAGAAACAATAGCCTCTCCACCTAACTAATTATCAAATTTTTAATTATGCTTCTATTACCTTAAGAAGTCTTTCCCAAACCTCGTCGATAGAACCATTTGCATCAATTTTATAAAGTACACCTTTGTCTTCATAGAATTTTACAAGCGGAGCTGTTTCTCTAAAGTATGTATCAAAACGAGCTTTTGCTGTTTCTTCATTATCATCCGCTCTTGTTTTTAAATCAGCACCACATTTATCGCACTTGCCATCAACTTTTGCAGGCTTAAATTTTTTGTTAAAAATTTCACCACATTTTGGACAAGATTGACGATAAATAATTCTTTCAATAAGAATTTGAGTATCAATGTCAAAATAGATAGCTTTGAAAGTTGTTTCTTTGCCTGCATCTACTTCTGCATTAATTTTTTCTAACATTTCTGCTTGTTCCAAACTTCTTGGATAACCATCAAGAACATAACCATTTTTGCAATCATCACCAGCCAATTTTTTAGCAATTATTTTGCCTACTAATTCAGCAGGTACAAGTTGACCTTTATCTATAAAAGATTTAGCAATCCTACCTTCTTCTGAATCGTTAGCAATTTCTGCTCTCAATAAAGAACCAGTATCAACATGCGGAAAACCTAAGTATTCTGCCAATCTATTAGTTTGAGTACCTTTACCACAAGCTGGTGGTCCTAAAAAAATTAAATTCTTTTTCATTTAAAGACTCCTTCTCTTAAGTCCATTATAAAACTAAAAAGTCGGTTGTAAATGGATATTTTGTGTTTCCAGAATTTATTATATAATAATACTGCACATTTAACGTGTAACATAGAGTAAAAGATGGCTCTTTTTTCGAAGAACGACGATACAATAAATTTAGCTTTCGGTCGTTAGTTCCGAAGAAAGGAGGCTATTATAGATAAATTCAATTTAAGTTTATTTTTAATCTTTTTGATAATTTTCATAATAAAAAACGGCTCTAATCATCAAAATTAGAACCGCTTAGCTTTCGATAAGAGTTGTCGGTAGCTTGGACAACTACCACTCTATGTTTTTATTATACTATATTTTTTGCTTTTTTCAATATATTTGATATTATTGTTATTTAATAAAATTTTTTATATAATAACGATACACATTTAATGTGTAACATAGAGTAAAAGACGGCTCTTCTTTCAAAAAGTTACCTAACCAGCATATTTATATTGGAACTCGGGTTAGTAACCGACTAGAAAGGAGGTCAGTATGGATAACTTCAATCTGACTTTATTTTTAATCTTTTTGATTTTATACATATTAAAAAATGGCTCTAATCATTAATGACTAGAACCATTTAGAACTCGTAAGAGTTGTCGGTAGCTTGGACAACTACCACTCTATGTTTTTATTATACTATATTTTTTCTGTTTTTCAATATTAGACCAAAGATTTGTACATATCTAAATACTTTTTAGCACTTTCTTTCCAACTAAAATCTGCTGACATTGCAGAATTTCGCATTGCATTAAATGTGTATTTGTCTTTATATACATACATAGCGGTTAAAATTGCATCTTTCATAGCCTGACCATCATAACCCCAGAACTTGAATCCGTTTGAATTATCAAGCGGATATCCGGTTACAGTATCTTCCAGCCCACCAGTTGCTCTAACAATTGGAAGAGAGCCAAAACGCATAGCAATCAGTTGCGATAAACCACAAGGTTCAAATTTAGACGGCATCAAGAAGAAGTCACTTCCTGCATAAATTTGGTTTGCCAAATCTCCTCTATAACCTACATATGTTCTGATATTTGGTGTATTATTAGACAGCCAAATAAATAGATTTTCGTAAGACTTGTCACCGGAACCCAAGAAAATAAAATCAGCTTCCAAATTCTTCAAATCATTTTCTACTTGTCTTATTAAATCCAAACCTTTTTGATCCACAAGTCTTGATATCAAAGCGATTAGAGGTCTATCGGGATTATATTTTAGCCCAAATGTTTCCAATATTTTCTTTTTGCATTCTTCTTTATTTTCTAAAGAATTTTTATCATAATTTTTAACTAAAGTTTTATCAGTTTTTGGATTAAAAACGGTATAATCTATACCATTAACAATGCCAAGAAGTTTATCAGTATGACCTCTAAGAGTGTAGTCCATACCTTCACCATATTCTTGTGTTAGTATTTCTTTTGCATAATTTGGAGAAACCGCAACAACTCTGTCTGAATAATTAATCGCACCTTTCATCCAATTAACACGGCCGTAATGTTCGCATCCCCATTCATTAAATACGATATCTTTTCTCATGTTTGCAAAATCAAGAATGTCTTCAAACCAAACTCCTTGATATGCTAGGTTATGAATTTCGAAAACATTTTTTGTCTTTGACCAGAATTCATCAAACTTGTAATTTGCTTTTATATACAGAGGAATCATTGCAGTATGCCAATCATTAGAATGAATAATATCAGCTCTAAAGTTCAATTGTTTTGCATATTCTAATGTTGCAAGAGAAAAAGCAATATATCTTTCGTGTTCATATCTTGGGTCTAGCCATCTTGGATAAACTTCTTTAAAGCAAGAAAAATACCAGTCATTTTGCACAAAAAACACATTTATATCTGTATCCGGAAGCTTTGTCATATGAAGTTTAAACTTTTGAGGAGAAGAACCAAAAGTTATCCACATTTCAGAATTTTCTAGTTCTTTTATTCCCCATTTTTCTCTATCAATACATCCGTGTAGCGGTGTAAAAATAGCGATTTCAGCATCTTTTTCCAATGCTTTGGGTAAACTTCCTACAACATCAGAAAGTCCTCCCGCTTTTGAAAATGGCGAAACTTCTGCAGCAGCAAATAATATTTTCATAAATAACTCCTCACTTTTATTTTCTGATTAATAATGTAATATCATTGAATACAACAAAAATCATTAATATTATCAACAATGAGAAAAAGACTGTAGAAATAATCTCAATAACTTTTTCATTCAGAGGTTTTCCCATAATTTTTTCTATAATCAAAAACATCAAATGTCCGCCATCCAATGCCGGAATTGGCAAGATATTAAGAATAGCAAGGTTCATAGAAATTAAAGCTGCTAATAATATTCCGGAAGATTTTCCGCTCTTATCAATCATATCACCACCAATTTTGGTAATAGCAACAACACCATGCATATCTTTTAGAGGAATGTTTCCAGTGAATAATTGTCCTAGAGAATACATCATCATGTATGTGTTATCCCAAAGATATGTACAGCTTTCTTTTACAATTGAGGTTGGAGTATTTGTATCAATCATAGTTTGTTTAGCACTTAATCCAATTCCAATAATTCCTTTTTCATCCGGATAAATCGGCTTCAAATCAATAATTTCATCATTTCTTACAACAGTAAGGTTAATCGGATGAACCCCATTAGACAAAGCTTTTGCAACATCATACATTGTATATTTGCCATCAGAAGTGTATACTGTTTTTCCGCTCAAATCTTTCTCTAAAGTTTTTATATTTTCATCCAATGTGATACTGTTTTCACGTTTAAAATACTTAGCACCTTTTAGTGCGTATTTATCCATCGTAATTACATCTTTAGAAAGTTCTTGAGGCAATCTTATAGCAATACCCTCCGGCATGATTTCATCTTGGGATAGCCCTGGGTTCAAATCTTTTAATCTGCTAAAATTTTCGTCGACTGTTTGAATTGAAACAATTCCGTTATTTTTAGCACTATTTTTAACAATAGTTATAAGGGAATAAGCATTATTTATATCACATCCGTTAGCTTTTAGAATTCTATCACCTTGTTTTAAACCGGATGTTAAAATACTTGCACCCTTAGGCGCACTTATTTCGCCTGCGTAAATTTCATAATTTCCGGAAGGAAGTTTATGAGAAACTATCGCAACTACAATCACAAGTGCAATAGCGCAAATTACATTTGCAATTACACCTGCTGAAACAACAATAGCTCTTTGCCAAACAGGTTTGTTTGTAAATCTTTCAGGAGAATCGTTTGGGAGTTCGCAATCTTTGTCATCATCAGGGAATGAAACATAACCGCCTAATAAAAATGCATGAACTAAAACTTCCACGTCACCAACTTGTTTTTTGAATAAAGTTGGTCCAACTGGAAGCCCGAATCCGAACTTATCAACTTTTATACCAAATGCTCTTGCTGCGAAAAAGTGTCCGGCTTCGTGTACAAGGATTAGTAAACTTAACAATAAAATCATTATGATAATTGACATATAATCTCCCTCGTTCTTTAAACAATATACGTATATCTTAGCACAAATAAAATCCTCATGATATAATCAGAAAAAATAGGTGAGATTATGACAATAGCAATTTATCCGGGGAGTTTTGACCCGATTACAAATGGACATATCGATATTTTAAAAAGTGGCGCAGAAATCTTTGATAAAGTTATTATCGCAGTATCTTATAATATTAACAAAAAAGGCTTTCTACCAATTGATATTAGAACAAAATTAATAGAAGAAAGTGTAAAAGATATTCCTAATGTGGAAGTCGATTCGTTTCAAGGACTTACGGTAGAATACGCAAAAAAACGCAACGCATCTGTTTTGCTAAGAGGTTTGAGAACATCTTTCGATTTTGAATATGAAATGCAATTGTCGCAAACAAACAGTGCATTGTATAAAGATATTAAAACAGTTTTTTTAATAACTAAGCCTGAATATAACTTTATTTCATCATCTGCAGTTAGAGAAATTTTAGTAAATAAAGGTGATATTAGTGCTTTTGTGCCAAATGCAGTACATGAATATTTAAAATCTTTGTAAAATAGGCTTAGTATTGTAATTATAATGTAAAACGAAGCAAGCCAATCGTCCAGTTTGTAAGCTTATTTTAAATTTTTAGATTGCCACGAAAATTCTAAAAGTTCTAAGTAAGATTACAAGAACAACATCTCAATTTTCTCGCAATAACGCACTACTATTGATTGGTGTGTTTTATTATTAAAATTATATTTGGATTAATCTACTAAAATGGACAATAATGATAATTATTGTGCTCTAATTATGTGATGAAAATTTTTGCCGAACAGTAGTGGCGGGTGAGAGGAATTTGTATTATAAAAAAAAGAGGATAACTTTCGCTATCCTCTTCTTAAACTTATTCAGTTAAATCGAACTATCTTAATTTAACAGTTACTGATTTAGCTTTTTGAGTGTATTCTAGTTTATCTTCTCTTGATAACCAGCCTAAACCCATTTCAGCAAAGTTTTCGTTTAAGCTAAGGTCTTTTTTCATCTTATTGATAGATACTTCGCCTTTGTTTGAAAGGTAGTTGTAAATTTGACCAGCAGATTCAATAATTTGTTCTTGGATACCTTTTCTTTCTTCTTTAACTTTTGCCATTTTAATCTCCTTCTTAAATAGTGTTACTGTAAAAAACTTACCCAATTATTGTATTAAAAATTTTCTTATTTTGCAATAGGTTTGAACATTGTTTGTGATAAAATAGTACATAAGGAGTATGTTATTAAATTTTATTAAAGTCGATTTTCGAACTAATTTTTTAGTCGATAAATATGCAAATCTTATTTCTGAAGGAGTAAAACCTTCAGAAATACTGGTTCTTGTGCAAAATTCAACCGTAAAAAAACATGTTTCTGATTTAATATTCAATAAAATAGATTTTGACGCAACAGAAAAATTAAACATACATTCTTTCTTTTCAATTGTATACAATACACTTGTTGAGAATTGGTGTTTTATCGAAAATTCTATTCCGACAGATAAACATTTTATACTCCCAAACCTTGTTGGATTGGAGGTTTCACAATTTCTGCTTAAAGATATATTAAAACAAGTTGAAGTAAAAGGATATAATTCAAAGAAATCACTTTTGCACCAAATCTTTAGAAGATATTCGCTAATCGTACAAAACCATTTGACGAATGAAGATGTAAAAGAACGTTCAAAAATTTTGAAAGAATCTTTTGCTGATGATGCAGAATTAATCATAAAAAAACTTTTATCTTCAACTCTAAAAACTCGTAGCTTAGACTATTTGAGGCAGACTTTAATCTTTAATCATGTCTATCAACATACAGATTATTTTAAAAATATTAAATATCTCCTTGTTGATGATGCTGATGAAATGACACCGGTTTGTTTTGATTTTATTGCTCATTTGAAGCCACGATTAAAAGATTGGCTAATTTGTTTTGATTCTTTAGGTTCAAGCAGATGTGGTTATTTGAGTGCAGATACGTCGATTGAGTATAAGTTGGTACACTTATTCGGAGAGGAGGTTTGTGGCTCATTTGAGGCAATAGCATCAGCCCCCACCCTAACCCTCCCCCGAGGAGAGGGAATGACCGAGGCGAGTAAGCTGGTTGACAATACTTTCACTCAAGGCGAAATTATTTTTTCTAATATATTAGAAAATAAGCATGAAAGATTGGAAAATTTTACATTAACCTCTCTTTCTAAACGTGCAGAAATATTGGATTACACGATTGAAAAGATACAAAACTTATTCAAAAAAAATGTAAAACCAAAAGATATTGTTATAATAACTCCGCTTCAAGATAACATGCTTAAGTTTACGTTGGAAGAAAATCTTAAATCCGTTTGTAACCTTTTATTCTTATCCGGAAGCGAAAAACTTATCGACAATCCGCTTGTTAAAGCAAGTTTAAATATTCTTAAGTTGATGTTGGATATTGAAATTGCAGAAAGTGATTTGAGAGTTATATTATCTGATTATTTAGGAATCCCATTAAAATATTGTAAAGAAATTTTTGAAGGATATAACAATAACCGAATTTTACCAGAAATAAATATTGAAAATTATAATGAAAAATATCAAAAATTTCTAAGTGTATTTAAAGAAATAAAAGAAAAAAACACAAAACTTTCCGTAAAAGTTTACGATTTATTTTACAAGCTTGTAGATTTTGCAGATGCAACAGAAATTAATAAATTTAATTTTTTTATTAAACAACTAAGAGATTTTGAAAGTGTTTTAGGTGCTAATGTTGTTATAGAACGCGCTAAAGATATTATTGTTCAAATCGAAAATTCTATCATTGCAGAAAATCCAAGTTCTACGTTGGAAATTGGTGATGATGATTTGGTTGTCGCAACGCCACAAAAAATAATTGATAACAAAATTTCTACAAAATATCAGTTCTGGCTAGATGTTTCACATTCAGACTGGGTTAAAACAGATACAGGTCCTTTGTATAATGCGTGGGTATTTCAGGCTGATTGGGCAAAGGATGAGTATACTGTTGAAGATGATATTTTTCTTGCGAAACAAAAAACTGCAAGAATTTTGAGAAAACTTCTCTTACTTGCTCAAAAACACGTGTGGGCTTGCTCAAGTTTATTTGACCCATCCGGTGTCGAAAATCTTGGCGGAATTGAAGATTATCTTGCAGGTGGAAATGATGAAGAAGAAGCGTCAAACAAACCCGCTTTCAAAATAATTCCAAGAGATGACCAAAAACCGGTTTTGGATTATAAAAAAGGTTCAATGGCGATTTCTGCGGTTCCTGGAGCAGGTAAAACAACAATTCTTTTGGCTTTGATTATAAAACTTATAGAACGAGGCGTTGTGCCGACTAACATTTTTGTTCTGACTTATATGGATTCTGCAGCCAGAAACTTTAGAGAAAGAATCAAAAACATGTGTCCAAATTCGGTTTTGTTACCTAACATTAGTACAATTCACGGTTTAGCTTTAAAAATAATTAAAGAGAATTCTAACTTCGAAAGATTAAATCTTTCTGCAGACTTTGATATTTGCGATGATACACAAAGAATTAGAATAATTAAAAGTATTGCAGGGAAATTAACTAAAACGGAAGTCGATGAGTTCGATAGAGCTATTTCTGTTTTGAAATTACAAGAAGGCAATATTGACACACCTTCTAGCGACAAAAAGATAGAAAAATTTAAGACTTTTTATAAACAATATCAAGCACAACTAAGAGAAAATAATCTTATTGATTATGACGATATTTTAATTATGTCTGTTAAATTATTGGAAAATAATCCGGATGTTTTAGAGTATTATCAAAATATTTGTGAATATATTATAGAAGATGAAGCTCAGGACTCATCCGGAGTTCAGCAGAGATTGATTGGATTATTGAGTGGCAAACATAAAAATCTTATTCGCTGCGGTGATATAAATCAAGCAATTACAACAACATTTTCTAACGCTGATGTTGAAGGTTTCAGAAAATTTATCCAAGAAGCTGATACTACAGTTGAAATGAACCATTCTCAAAGATGTACGCAGGATGTTATGACTTTAGCAAATAATCTTGTTAATTATGGTAATGAGATTTTGCCGAAAGCATTTTTTACAAGTTATATGCAAGGAGTTAAAGGAAAAAATCCGGATTCACCGAACGCGATTTTTTCTCGTGTGTTTGAAAATGCTTTTGCAGAAAGAAATTTTATACTTAAAGAAATCAAAAATATCTTGACTCGTAATAAAAATGCAACCGTTGGAATTCTTTTGAGAAACAATTTTCAAGTTGCGAATTGGACATCATTTATAAATGATGCCGGTTTGAAAACAATGACGAGAAGTGATTCTTTAGGACAAAAAGGTGTGTTTAATGCAATTTTTTCTATACTAAAATTTATTCAGAAACCTTTTGATAACGAAGTTGTTGTTTCAACTTATGAAACACTTTCTGATTTAGGTTTTTATAAACAAAGATTACAGCTTGAAATCAGAAATTCTGGAATTCCGTTTATACAAAAAAGTAGCGATGATATTGAACAGAATGATTTAGCACAATTTTTATGGGATATGCAGTATTGGCTAAATTCTTCAACTTTGCCTTTGGAAGAATTGGTTATCAGAATCGGGCTATATTATTATACAAGTGATATTGAAAAATCTAATGTGTATTTAATTGCAACACTTGTAAGAAGATTAAATTCAAACAATAATTTTGATTTAACACTCCAAAGATTAGAAGAATTATCCAAAAAACCTTCATTGAGCGGATTTAAGTTTTTCTCTGAAGAAGAGGATAAAGACGCTGCTAAAGGCAAAGTTCAAATTATGACTCTGCATAAATCAAAGGGTGATGAGTTTGAATATGTAT
>OBLI01000040.1_pt1 | contig 120383 bp, 113 predicted proteins | sample 1519701 | NCBI WGS metagenome assembly OBLI01 (sample SAMEA3663005, study PRJEB22513) | pig gut metagenome | biome: pig gut; feature: pig-associated habitat; material: faeces | place: France | collected 2012
TAATGTTGTTGATAAGCTTGGTAACCACTTTGTTGTTGTATAACGGATCTGCTAACACGTCTCTCTTCTGAGTATGTCCTTTACGTGGCACGTTACTTCCCTCCTTAATCATAATGAAATGGTAGCTTTAGGGGATCCTCCCACTACGTGGGTCCCTCCCTAAAGCAAAGATTAATTCAACGGTACTCACATGTGTCTTTCTAATGTGTTCGTGCGGAACTATCGCAAATGCGACCTAACACAGCTAACTGTGTTTCCACTTTATGTGAAAGTGAATGAAATAATCCCAACACTACTTATTTAGTTCTGTTTGTGATACTCTGTCCGCTAAATAAATTACTTAGCTGCCTTAGGCTTCTTAGCACCGTACTTAGAACGGGCCTGCTTTCTGTTCGCAACACCAGCGGTATCTAATGTACCACGGATGATATGGTAACGTGTACCAGGTAAATCCTTAACACGACCACCACGGATCAGAACAACACTATGCTCCTGTAAGTTGTGTCCTTCACCCGGGATATAAGATGTTACTTCGATTCCGTTGGAAAGACGAACTCTGGCGATCTTACGAAGAGCTGAGTTAGGCTTCTTAGGAGTTGCTGTCTTAACAGCAGTACAAACACCTCTCTTCTGTGGAGAAGAAGTATTGATAGGCTTCTTCTGCAGAGAGTTATAACTTCTCTGAAGTGCAGGTGCTGTAGACTTCTTTACAGTAGTCTGACGTCCTTTTCTTACTAACTGGTTGAATGTTGGCATTATTTTCACCTCCTGTAATTATTGTAAAATGCGCAATCTAATGCACGCTAAAATATTATATAAACTTCTCTCCCGCTTGTCAAGCAAAATATACGAAAAAAGCCGATTTCGAGCATAACATAGAAAAAGGCCGTAGCAATACGACCTTTTTCTTTCTCTCATAGATAACATCCATGAATTATTCTTCTGTTGTTTCCTCAACAGTAACCGTCTCAGACTCAGTTTCTTCTGAATGAAGCTCGGAAGACATTTCTGATGTCATTGTTTCCTCACTCATATCATCAAAATCATCGAAATCATCGAAATCATCAAACGACATCTCTGCATCTTCGTTTACATCACTGTCAAGCTTGATATTGCGGTATCTCTTCATACCAGTTCCGGCAGGAATGAGTTTACCGATGATTACGTTCTCCTTCATACCAATGAGAGGATCGATCTTGCCCTTGATTGCAGCCTCAGTAAGAACCTTTGTGGTCTCCTGGAAGGATGCGGCTGACAAGAAGGAATTCGTAGCCAACGAAGCTTTGGTAATTCCGAGAAGTACCTGAGATCCGACAGCCTGCTGCTTTCCTTCCTCTTCAAGCTTCTCATTCAGTTCAAGGAAGTCAAGTGAGTCAACCATGCTGCCCGGAAGCAGATCGGAATCTCCGTTCTCCTCAACACGAATCTTCTGTAACATCTGACGAACGATAACCTCGATATGCTTATCGTTGATTTCTACACCCTGCAGACGATATACACGCTGTACTTCACGAAGCATGTAATCCTGTACGGCACGAACGCCCTTGATCTTTAAGATGTCGTGTGGATTTACAGAACCTTCCGTCAGTTCATCACCGGCCTCAAGTACTGCGCCATCCATAATCTTAATACGTGATCCGTAAGGAATCAGGTAAGTTTTTGTCTCGCCGTCCTCCGGATTGGTTACGATAACCTCACGCTTTTTCTTGGTATCCTTAATGGTTGCAACACCACCGAACTCGGTAATGATTGCAAGACCCTTTGGCTTACGGGCCTCAAAAATTTCCTCGACACGAGGAAGACCCTGTGTAATATCGTTACCAGCTACACCACCGGTATGGAATGTTCTCATTGTAAGCTGTGTACCAGGCTCACCGATTGACTGAGCAGCGATGATACCGATTGCTTCACCAACCTGTACAGCCTGACCGGTTGCCATGTTGGCACCGTAACACTTTGCACAAACTCCCATGTGTGAACGGCAGGTAAGAATTGTACGAATCTTAACACTCGTGATCGGCTCACCCTTTTCATTAACGCCCTTGCTCACAACAGCTGCTGCACGACGAGGTGTGATCATGTGGTTTGCCTTAACGATAATGTTTCCGTCTTTATCTTTGATATCCTCACAAGAGAAACGTCCTGTAATACGCTCTTCCAGACTCTCGATTTCTTCCTTGCCTTCCATGAATGCCTTGACGATCATTCCAGGGATTTCACGATTGGTGCCTGCACAACAGTCAGACTCACGAACGATCATATGCTGGGATACATCTACAAGTCGTCTTGTCAGGTATCCGGAATCGGCGGTACGAAGCGCGGTATCGGACATACCCTTTCGAGCTCCATGCGCTGACATGAAGTACTCGAGTACATCAAGACCGTCTCGGAAGTTTGACTTGATAGGCAACTCGATGGTTCTACCGGTTGTATCAGCCATAAGTCCTCGCATTCCGGCCAGCTGCTTGATCTGTTTATCAGAACCTCGGGCTCCGGAATCAGCCATCATGAAGATGTTGTTGTACTTGTCAAGTCCGGTAAGAAGTGCTTTTGTCAGCTCGTCATCGGTTTCCTTCCAAGTCTCTACAACTTCTTTGTAACGCTCTTCTTCGGTAATAAGACCACGCTTATACTGTCTTGTAATACGGTCTACGGTATTCTGTGCGTCCTCGATCATCTGTGGTTTCTGAGGCGGCACGGTCATATCAGAAATGGATACGGTCATAGCAGCACGGGTAGAATATCCGTAACCCATTGCCTTAACATCATCCAGAACTTCTGCTGTCTTTGTAGCGCCATGGATATTGATAACTTTCTCAAGAATCTGCTTAATCTGCTTCTTACCGACACGGAAATCGATTTCAAGCTTTAATGCATTCTCCGGATTGCTGCGATCAACAAATCCAAGATCCTGCGGAATGATCTCGTTAAAGATCAAAAGTCCGAGTGTTGTGTTAATAAATCCCGCTACTTCAGTTCCATCAGCAAGTGTTGCTTTACGATATACGTAAATGTTCTGATGAAGAGTAATCTCTCCGTTCTCGTATGCAAGCAATGCCTGATTCATACTGCCGAAGTGATATCCAAACAGATCCATTGGCTTACATAAAACACGACGATTATTATCTGTCGTATCCTCAAACCAGATCAGATCATATAATCCAAGTTCACTTTTACCGGTCTTAGGATCCGGAGTCGTGAGCTTCTTTAACTCTTCAATATCGTTGTAAACAGTATCAGATACTGCAACAGCGCCTTCTTTGTCCTTATAATCAGCCAGTCTGTGCATCGTCAGATAGTAAACACCAAGAACCATATCCTGTGAAGGAACAGCTACCGGTCCACCGTCAGACGGCTTTAACAGGTTGTTCGGAGAAAGGAGCATAAATCTGCACTCTGCCTGCGCTTCCACAGAAAGAGGAAGATGGACAGCCATCTGGTCTCCATCGAAATCGGCGTTGAAAGCGGTACATACTAACGGATGTAACTTGATTGCCTTACCCTCTACAAGGATCGGCTCGAACGCCTGAATACCTAATCTATGAAGTGTAGGGGCACGGTTCAGCATAACCGGATGCTCCTTAATTACATCTTCAAGTACGTCCCAAACTTCCGGCTGAAGTCTCTCAACCATCTTCTTGGCACTCTTGATATTGTGTGCAGTTCCGTTGGCAGCAAGTTCTTTCATAACGAAAGGCTTGAACAACTCGATTGCCATCTCCTTAGGGAGACCACACTGATAAATCTTAAGCTTCGGCTCTACACAGATAACGGAACGTCCTGAGTAGTCAACTCGCTTTCCTAACAGGTTCTGACGGAAACGTCCGCCCTTACCCTTTAACATATCGGACAGAGATTTCAGTGCTCTGTTTCCAGGACCGGTAACCGGGCGTCCACGACGGCCGTTATCGATCAAAGCATCCACTGCTTCCTGTAACATACGCTTCTCGTTGCGGACGATGATATCCGGTGCTCCGAGATCAAGGAGTCTTCTCAGACGGTTGTTACGGTTGATAATTCTTCTGTATAAATCATTCAGATCGGATGTTGCAAAACGTCCACCATCCAACTGAACCATAGGACGTAAATCTGGTGGAATAACCGGAATTACGGTCATGATCATCCATTCCGGCTTATTTCCTGACTCACGGAATGCTTCTACGACTTCCAGGCGCTTGATAATACGTGCGCGCTTCTGGCCTGTTGCATTCTCAAGCTCTGCCTTCAGTTCTGCGGAATCCTTCTCAAGATCGATGGACTCTAACAGCTCACGGATTGCTTCCGCACCCATTCCTACACGGAATGCGCTTCTTCCGTACTTATCACAGGCATCCTGATACTCAGTCTCAGATAATACCTGCTTATAAGAAAGAGACGTTTCTCCTGCATCCAGTACAATATAAGATGCGAAGTAAAGAACTCTCTCCAATACACGCGGAGACAGGTCAAGGATAAGTCCCATACGGGATGGGATACCCTTGAAATACCAAATATGGGAAACAGGAGCTGCCAGCTCGATATGTCCCATACGTTCTCTACGAACGCTGGACTTGGTGATCTCTACGCCACAACGGTCGCAGACAACACCCTTATAACGGATTTTCTTATATTTACCACAATGACACTCCCAGTCTTTCTGCGGTCCAAAGATCTTCTCACAGAACAAACCGTCTTTTTCCGGTTTTAATGTTCTGTAGTTGATTGTCTCAGGCTTCTTAACCTCGCCATGTGACCATTCACGGATCTTCTCAGGTGATGCCAATCCAATCTGGATGGCATCGAACTGCATTGCCTGATTTGTGTCCATTTTATTTGTTTCTGGCATTGTATGACTCTCCTTCCCAATTATTCTTCATCAAGAACTTCGTCTGCGTCATCGAAAAATTCGTCGGAATCGTCAAATTCTTCCTCTTTCTCAACGTTTACAAGTTCTTCGTTATCAGCATCGAATTCCTGCTTTGTGAATCCATGCTTCTCGAATGACTCGCTATCTTCAAACGCGTCATACTTATCGTTTCCGATAATCGCGTTAATATCGGTATTACCGTACTCGCTTGTCTCGATCAGTTCAACCTCGTTGCGGTCCTCGTCAAGCACCTTGACATCCAGTCCAAGTGACTGAAGTTCCTTAAGGAGTACCTTGAAGGACTCAGGGATACCCGGTTCAGGGATATTGTCGCCCTTGATGATTGCCTCGTATGTCTTAACACGGCCAACCACATCATCGGACTTAACCGTCAGGATCTCCTGAAGAGTATATGCAGCACCGTAAGCTTCCAGTGCCCAAACCTCCATCTCTCCGAAACGCTGTCCACCGAACTGTGCCTTACCACCCAGAGGCTGCTGGGTTACTAATGAGTAAGGACCGGTAGAACGTGCATGGATCTTATCATCAACAAGGTGATGCAGCTTCAGGTAGTGCATGTGTCCAATGGTAACTCTTCCATCGAACGGCTCACCGCTTCTACCGTCACGTAACTGAACCTTACCGTCACGGGCAATCGGAACACCTTTCCATACGGATCTGTGCTCACGATTCTCAGACAGATAATCCATGACATCCTCGCGAAGAGTGTCTTTGTACTTATCGTAGAAGTTTTCTTCTCCGTTTTCAGCTTCCTCGGTATCAAACGGCATATTTACATAATCGTTGGCAAGTTCAAGAGTATCCTGAATATCGATCTCTCGTGCGCCATCGAATACCGGTGTTTCAATGTCAAATCCCAGCGCCTTTGCTGCAAGACTAAGGTGAATCTCAAGCACCTGTCCGATGTTCATTCGGGAAGGCACACCAAGCGGATTCAATACGATGTCAAGCGGGCGACCGTTTGGAAGATAAGGCATATCCTCTACAGGTAAAACGCGGGAAACGACACCCTTGTTACCATGACGACCAGCCATCTTATCTCCGACGGAAATCTTACGCTTCTGGGCAATGTAAATACGAACGGACTCATTTACTCCAGGAGAAAGTTCATCTCCTGCTTCTCTTGTGAACACTTTGGCGTCTACAACGATACCATATGCACCGTGCGGAACCTTAAGAGAAGTATCACGAACCTCACGTGCCTTCTCACCGAAGATGGCGCGAAGAAGTCTCTCCTCTGCAGTCAGCTCTGTTTCTCCCTTAGGAGTTACCTTACCGACAAGAATATCACCGGCACGAACCTCAGCACCGACACGGATGATTCCACGCTCATCAAGATCCTTGAGTGCATCATCACCGACACCCGGAACATCTCTTGTGATCTCTTCCGGTCCGAGCTTCGTATCACGGGATTCTACTTCGTATTCCTCAATATGAACCGATGTATACACATCATACTCTACCAGGCGCTCGCTAAGAAGAACGGCATCCTCGTAGTTATAACCTTCCCAGGTCATGAATCCGATCAGAGGGTTCTTACCTAAAGCAAGCTCTCCGTTGGATGTGGAAGGTCCGTCAGCGATAACTTCGCCTTCTACAACCTTCTGTCCCTTGAAGACGATTGGTCTCTGGTTATAGCAGTTCGACTGGTTACTGCGTGAGAACTTTGTCAAAATATATTCACGGCGATTTCCGTCTTCCTCGCGGATCACAATTCGATTAGACTCTGAACTTTCAACAACTCCGGCAGCCTTAGCAACAACGCAGACACCGGAATCGACAGCCGCTTTTGTCTCCATACCGGTTCCTACTACAGGAGCCTCTGTTGTAAGGAGCGGCACTGCCTGACGCTGCATGTTGGATCCCATCAGCGCACGGTTTGCATCATCGTTCTGCAGGAACGGAATGAGTGCTGTAGCGACGGAGAACACCATCTTAGGAGAGACATCCATGTAATCAAAGGCGGTCTTATCATACTCCTGTGTCTCATCAAGGTAACGGCCGGATACGGAATTACGGACAAAATGTCCTTCCTCATCCAGCTTTTCGTTAGCCTGTGCTACATGGTAGTTATCCTCTTCATCTGCGGTCATGTAAACAACTTCATCTGTAACACGCGGGTTCTTAGGATCGGATTTATCGATCTTACGGTATGGAGCTTCAATGAAACCATACTCATTAATTCTTGCATAACAAGCCAGAGAGTTGATCAGACCGATGTTTGGTCCTTCAGGCGTCTCAATTGGACACATACGTCCATAATGGCTATAGTGTACGTCTCGTACCTCGAATCCGGCACGGTCTCTTGACAGACCGCCAGGTCCCAATGCGGAAAGACGTCTCTTATGCGTCAACTCACCGAGTGGGTTATTCTGATCCATAAACTGTGACAGCTGGGATGATCCGAAGAACTCCTTAACAGCAGCTGTAACCGGCTTAATATTGATCAGGCTCTGTGGTGAAATACCTTCCAGATCCTGTGTTGTCATACGCTCGCGTACCACTCTCTCCAAACGTGACAGACCGATACGATACTGGTTCTGTAACAGTTCACCGACAGCACGGATACGACGATTTCCCAAGTGGTCGATATCATCATCCGAGCCAATGCCCCACTCCAGATGCATATTATAGTTGATGGAAGCAAAGATATCTTCCTTTGTAATATGCTTTGGAATCAAATCAGCGATGTCTCTCTTGATTGCCTCAATGCGGTCCTCGAGAGTATCGTTTTCTTCCATAATCTGCTTCAATACCGGATAGTATACAAGCTCGGTAACGCCAAGTTCCTTCGGATCTTCGATCTCAGGAATCCAACTTGTAATATCAACCATCATAGAAGAGAGAACCTTTACGTTACGAGTCTCTGTCTGTACCCATACTGCAGGCACTGCAGCATTCTGGATCTGATCAGCCAGTTCTCTTGTAACAGTAGTTCCTGCCTCTGCGATCACTTCACCTGTAGACGGATCAAGTACATCTTCAGCGAGAACCTGTCCTTTGATACGGTTTCTAAGTGCAAGTTTCTTATTAAACTTATAACGTCCTACCTTGGCGAGATCGTATCTTCTAGGATCGAAGAACATTGCTGTAATCAGGCTTTCTGCACTTTCAACGGAAAGTGGCTCGCCCGGACGAATCTTCTTGTATAATTCAAGCAGACCTGCTTCAAAGCTTCCCTGTGGCTCACGTTCAGTAATTGCAGGGTCCTTCTGCAGAGAAGCAAGAATCTTCGGTTCCTCACCGAACATATCGATAATCTGCTGGTTCGTACCTACTCCAAGTGCACGAAGAAGCACTGTGATCGGTACCTTACGGGTTCTATCTACTCTTACACTGAATACGTCATTGGAGTCCGTCTCATACTCTAACCATGCACCACGGTTCGGGATAACGGTACAAGAATACAAAGTCTTACCCACTTTATCATGAGCAATGCCATAATAGATACCCGGGGAACGAACCAACTGGCTGACGATAACTCGCTCCGCACCGTTGATTACGAACGTACCGGTCTCTGTCATCAGAGGAAGATCACCCATGAAAATTTCATGTTCATTAATCTCATCTGTCTCTTTGTTATGAAGTCTAACCTTGACTTTCAAAGGAGCAGCGTATGTTGCATCTCTTTCCTTACACTCCGGAATTGTGTACTTTACATCATCTTCACACAATGTAAAATCAACGAACTCCAGACTCAGATGACCGCTGTAATCTGCGATCGGAGAGATATCTGCAAAAGCTTCCTTGAGACCTTCATCCAGGAACCACTTATAAGAATCCTTCTGGACTTCGATCAGGTTTGGCATCTGCAAAACCTCTTTCTGTCTTGAGTAACTCATACGCATGCCTTTTCCAGCCTTGACTGGACGTATTCTGTTTTTCTCCATTGACGTTTCACCTCTCGTTTTTATTTGCATCTAGTCAGTAACTCTAGATATTATTATTGATCATAGGAACTTTCCTAAAAAAGAGCATGGAAATGCCTAGTGCACCATAATAATGCACCCTATACTATACAATAAATTTCAGGGAAAAGCAAGAAAAATTTTTAAAAAGTTTTATCAGATGTGTAACGTAGAAAGAATAAACGGAGTACTCGGAAAGCTTCGCTTTTCTCGTGCGCTCCGACTGTCGCAAAGCGAATCACCTCTCGAAAAGATGTTGTCTCGCGGAGAACTCAAAAAGGCTTCGCCTTTTTTCGTGCGCTCCGACTGTCGCAAAGCGAATCACCTCTCGAAAAGATGTTATCTCGCGGAGAACTCAAAAAGGCTTCGCCTTTTTTCGTGCGCTCCGACTGTCGCGCAATACCGCGATAAAAAAAGGTTCTGCGGCAAGTAAACTTGCCCAGAACCATTTTTATCTCGTTACTCCGCTCGTAGCCTATCCGACTATTTAAGTGTAACCTTAGCGCCTTCAGCCTCAAGTTTAGCCTTAGCATCCTCTGCTGTAGCCTTGTCAGCTGCTTCCTTGATTACCTTAGGAGCTCCGTCAACTGCATCCTTAGCTTCCTTCAGTCCAAGACCTGTTAACTCACGAACAACCTTGATAACCTTAACCTTGTTTGGTCCAACTTCTGTAAGCTCGATATCGAACTCAGTCTTCTCCTCAGCTGCTGCTGCGTCTCCGCCTGCTGCTGCTACTACAACGCCTGCTGCTGCAGATACGCCGAACTCTTCCTCGCATGCCTTTACAAGGTCATTTAACTCTAATACGCTTAACTCTTTGATCGCATCGATAAACTCTGCTGTTGTTAACTTTGCCATTATTTTTTCCTCCATATGAAATATTATTGAATGTTTTAATTATTCAGCTGTTGTCTCAGCTGGTGCTTCTTCTGCCGGTGCTGCCTCTACAGCTGCATCTGCTGCGCCACCCTTCTCTGCGATCTGGTTAAGAACGCGAGCAAGGTTGGTAATAGGTGACTGTAAGCTTCCAAGTAACTTGGAAAGAAGAACTTCTCTGCTTGGTACGCTTGCGATAGCCTTCATACCCTCAGCGTCATAGAATGTTCCCTCAACGACACCCGCCTTAATCTCTAAGTTAGGAGCCTTCTTAGCGAACTCAGCTAATACTCTAGCCGGTGCTGTAGCGTCCTCTGTTGATACAGCGAATGCGTTTGGTCCTTCAAGAGAATCTTTCAGGCTCTCAAACTCAGTGCCTTCTACTGCACGGCTTACTAAAGTATTCTTGTATACCTTGTAAGATACGCCAGCTTCTCTTAACTGCTTACGTAACTGAGTATCCTCAGCAACTGTAAGTCCACGATAGTCAACTACTACAACTGACTGTGCGTCCTTGATCACTGCAGAAATCTCATCAACGATAGGCTGCTTTAATTCTACCTTTGCCACGATTTATTTACCTCCTTATTTTATTTGTCCGTGCATCTTGCGATACACGATGCCGCATATATGCTTGAGGTATAATAGAAAACCCTCTGCCTAATGACAGAGGGTAATAATCTTATGATGTATATCATCAGAATTCCCTCGGTAGGCACTCTCGTTTACCCCTTGCGGGACCTACTGTCTTCGGCAATATGCTTCGTTATTATATTATGGTTGTTCGCGGTTGTCAAGACTTTTCCGCAAAAACCTGCTTGTGTAAGTCTTATCCGATTATTTGGTTCTTCGAAGTGTCAAACACTCCGCACAGGATCATCTTCCGGAAAGCATTTCGCACAGGAAATGCTCCGGATCATGTTCCTTCTATAAATTACTGTGCAATCTTAACAACGTTAAGCTTTACGCCAGGTCCCATTGTTGAAGTCAATGTAGCACTCTTAATGTACTGACCCTTTAAGCTTGATGGCTTAGCCTTGTTGATTGCACCCATAAGAGCCTGGAAGTTGTCGCTCAACTGCTCACTTGTAAAGGATGCTTTTCCAACTGGCACGTGGATAATATTTGTCTTATCCAAACGATACTCAATCTTACCGGCTTTGATGTCGTTGATTGCCTTAGTAACATCCATAGTAACTGTTCCAGCCTTTGGGTTTGGCATTAAGCCCTTCGGTCCAAGGACACGTCCTAAACGACCAACAACACCCATCATGTCTGGTGTAGCAACGACAACGTCGAAGTCTAACCATCCCTCGTTCTGGATCTTAGGAATTAATTCCTCTCCACCAACGTAGTCAGCTCCTGCTGCCTGTGCTTCGTCTACCTTAGTTCCCTTTGCGAAAACTAACACTTTAACAGTCTTACCTGTTCCGTGTGGTAAAACAACAGCTCCACGAATCTGCTGCTCTGCGTGACGACCATCGCAACCTGTTCTAAGATGAAGTTCGATTGTCTCATCAAATTTCGCTGTAGCATTCTTCTTTACGATATCAATTGCCTCAGCAACATCGTACTGATTTGCTCTATCAAATGCCTTTACAGCGTCCTGATATTTCTTTCCTCTTTTCATGAAATATAAACCTCCTTGTGGTAAATATCATAAGCTGTCAGCTCCGCTGACTGATTGCTTATGATCCAGCCCTTTTCCGCAGGAAAATGGGTCGTCTTTGCGACTTCGCTTACGGCCCAGCCCTTTTCCGTAGGAAAATGGGTCACTCTTTTTCGGGTAGGAAATGCCCTCCCACTGTGTCTTTAAAATATTTCCGTGACTTTACCGTCACCGGGACGCGTTTTCAAAACGCACTGCAGTACACTGATTAGTCTACTACTTCTACGCCCATAGATCTTGCTGTACCAGCGATCATGCTTATAGCTGACTCAATGTTAGCTGCATTTAAATCCGGCATCTTTAACTCAGCGATCTCCTGAAGCTGAGCCTTTGTAATCTTAGCAACCTTAGTCTTGTTTGGCTCACCGGAACCAGACTTAATGTTGCAAGCCTTCTTAATCAATACTGGAGCAGGAGGAGTCTTAGTTACAAAACTAAAGCTTCTATCTGCATATACAGTAATTACTACAGGGATGATTAAGTCGCCCTGATCGGCTGTCTTTGCATTAAACTGCTTTGTGAACTCTACGATGTTGACACCATGCTGTCCAAGAGCAGGTCCAACAGGAGGAGCAGGTGTTGCCTTTCCAGCAGGAATCTGCAGCTTAATGTATCCTTCAACTTTCTTTGCCATTGGAATTGCCTCCTTAATTCATTTTCTTTACATCTGCGAAACTTACTTCTACCGGTGTCTCGCGACCGAACAGCTCTACATTGATAGTAACTGTCTGTTTGCTGTGGTTCATACCGGTAATTACTCCGCACGTATCTTTCCAGACACCGCCGATAACCACGATCATGTCGCCCTCTGCGAAATCCACAACAACGTTCTCCGTCTTAATTCCAAGCGGTCTCATTTCAGCATCTGTGAGTGGCACCGGCTTGCTTCCCGGTCCAACGAACCCAGTCACGCCTCTGGTATTGCGGACAACATACCATGTATCATCGTTCATGATCATATGAATCAATACATAGCCAGGGAACATCTTCTTGGAAACCTGCTTCTTGACGCCGTTCTTGACTTCTGTCACTTCCTCGAGAGGAACACGGACCTCTAAAATCTGATCTTCAAGATGTCTGTTCTCGATTGTCTTATCAATATTCGCTTTGACTTTGTTCTCATAACCTGAGTAGGTATGAACTACATACCAGTTCGCTTCTGCCATAATCACTTTGCCTCCGTTAAAACTTTAAACCAACAAGGAAATTCACGCCATACTGAATTACCCAATCCAGCAACGCGATAATAAGACCGGTAACTACAGATACAGCAATTACCGCAATAGTCTGTCTGACAACTGACTTCTGGTCCGGCCAGATAATCTTACGAAACTCTGCCTTTATACCAGTGAACCAACTTGTCTTTGGAGCCTTTTCAACGTTCTCTGTGTTTCCCATTTCGTAACTCCTTTACTCTGTCCTAGACTACTTTGTTTCCTTGTGCATTGTATGAGTCTTGCAGAATCTACAATACTTTTTGGTTTCCATTCTGTCCGGATGAGTCTTCTTGTCCTTTGTCATGTTGTAATTACGACGCTGACACTCTGTGCAAGCTAATGTAATCTTTGTGCGCACAACTTCCACCTCCGTTTTTATTCTTTGTGTTGCTGCCTAAAAAAAGGCATAAAAAAAAGACCTACTTCCAAGCCTTCATAGAATAGCACGATTTACTGCGTCCGTCAACAACTTTTTTCACGAAAAAGCACTTGTTTCAAGGGAAATCCCTCTTTATGACACATAATACACTAAATATAGAAGAAAATAAAGGCTTTTTCTTGTATCTTGCTATTGAATCGGCTAGACATGTTCGATATAATATATGTGTATAAATGGATTTACTGTCATCAGGCGAAGCTTGATGACCTGCGCGTGCATCCGCACGCTTCCCATTGCCCGATTTCACGGAAGAAAGGAGGGGAACTCATATGGCTCGTATCGACAATGCATACAATTACTATATGTCAACGTATGCGAATAAAGAAGTCTCGCGCTATGACTCGCACAAAAAGAGTGATCTGCGCAAAGTCTACAATCAGATTGTAAAAAAGAATAAAGAATCCCCTCTGTACAAGATTTCGGATCCGGAGGAAGCGAAACGATACGCGATCGATATCAAGGAGAGTGCCAAATCGATTCAGAATGTGGTAGCATCCCTATCGGATCGGTACGGTTCCTTTAATGATTCCTTCCAGAAGAAAGTTGCGGTATCCTCCGACGAGGACAAGGTAGGTGTTTCTTATATCGGTGACGGAAGTGAAGCCAATCAGGCGGAAAGCTTCTCGATCTCCGTTGAACAGCTTGCAGCTCCGCAGATGAATGAGGGTAATTATCTCAAGGACAGCGGACACAGTCTGCGACCGGGATCCTATTCCTTTGACCTGACGACCCCGGGTGCAGCGTATGAATTCCAATATAATGTAAGTTCCGAGGAGACAAATCTGGATATCGAGCAGAAGCTCGCACGACTCGTAAACAGTTCCAACCTTGGAATCACTGCCGAGGTTCGTTCGGACGGCAAAGGATCGAGCGCTTTGGCACTGACCTCGACACAGACAGGACTCAGTGAAAATGAGACAGCGCTTTTTACCATTTCGCCGGATGCCAGCCCCGGATCTATGGAATCGATGAAGATTCTCGGCATCGACCGGATTGCGGAAGAAGCGCACAACTCCAGCTTTACGCTGAACGGCAATACGCGCTCCTCGCTGTCGAATACTTTCTCTATTAATAATGCATTCGAGCTTACGCTCAAAGGCACAACCGGAGACAAGGTGACAACGATCGGATTTAAAGCCAACACCGATGCGATCGCTGACAATATTCAGACACTTGTGGATGCTTACAATCACATTCTTACGACAAGCGATCCGTATGCAGATACCGAAACGAGCGGCGGCAAACGTCTCACGCAGGATATCGCATCCGTATCGCGCTCCCAGCAGGCATCGCTCGAATACATCGGTCTCATGGTTGCCGATGACGGTTCCATCTCGATTGACCGCGATATTCTCTCGAATGCGGTCGAACCGAACCGTGCGGACCAGACATTCCAAACACTCGCCGATTTCCGCGATGCGCTTGGAAAGAAAGCGGAAAATATCTCGGTTGATCCGATGAACTATGTAAACAAAGTGGTTGTCGCATACAAGAATCCGGGACACAATTTCGCAACACCATATGTGAGTTCCATCTATTCCGGAATGATGATGGATCGATACGCATAAAGCTGCGTTACCTATCTATGATATAGGGGCGCAGTTTTTTGTTGCAAAAAAAACGAGGCATCTCTGCCTCGCTTTATATCTTAGTTTCCCTTACTGCTGAGTGGATTGCTCCGTGTCTCGAAAAATTGATTGTTGTCGATCCGCGCACGGTCATGATCGTTGTACATACTGCTCTGACGGATCGCCGGAATCTCATCGTCCTCCTCCGAGAAATACTTCGGTCCCGCCGTAAACGGATCCGCATCCGTCCCTTTTAATAAAGAAATGTGTGCATTCGTATCTTTTTTCCTGCTCATGACAGCCTCCTATCTTTTTTCATAGTATATGGAGTTTTATTTTTTTCAGCCGTCATATTATCTGCCATTTTGATATTGATATTTTATCTTTCCTAAGTTATTCTATCCCCACAAACCCAAACAAGCGAGCACCGATGAAATCTATCGGTTAACAAATCATTTGGTGCATGATATTCCTGTGCACAAATACCCGAGTTTTTACAATTGAATAAAGACTTTACACTATGGTATAATATCACCAACGAAAGGCGGTGATGGAAAGTGAGCGAATACATGACTGGCAAAGAAGTTGTAAACCTTATCCGAAAGTTGAAAGAAAAGGGAATGAGCAGCGATGAAATACTTGAAATCATTGAGTATATTGAAACGCATGATCCCAAGGAATCAAATGAATAACCGTGTAACCATATAACAACATCTAAGGTGTAAAGTCTTTGTTGAATTATCAAAACTTTACACCTTTTATATTTTTGAGAAGCAATATGTCTCTGTCATTCGAAATGACTACACGAACGGATTGTAAAATCGGCTGCCGTCCGAAAACGTAATCAGCAGACTCACAACAGCGAATATCAGCACGGCAACGATTACCGTAATATCCTTGCCGGTAAGCTTTTTCCCCGAATACCAGGTTCTCTTTCTGTTTTTGCCGAAGCCGCGCAGCTCCATCGCGTTACTGATCACATCGATGCGGTCCATGCTGGTAAAAATAAGCGGAAACAGAATCGCCGACATGCTTTTGATCCGGTCCATAAGTCCAGACTTGGAGCTCATCTCGATTCCGCGTGCCTCCTGCGCATGCTTAATCTTTGTAAAATCCGCCTGCACGTCCGGAATGTAGCGGAGTGCAATCGCGATGGAATAACTAATCTTATAGCTGACGCCGATCTTGTTCATAGATGCCGCAAACTCACTCGGATTCGTCGTCAGAATAAACATCAGAACCGCAGGAATAACGGTAAAGTACTTAATCATAATATTAAATTCGTAAAAAAGCTGCTCTGTCGTAATCGTATAATTCCCGGCAATATGTAACAAATCGTGCTGTGCTCCGTAAATTTTCACACCTTCATATGGTGAGAAGAGAAAGATTGCAAGCAGATTCAGACACAGGAAAAACAAGATAAACTTAAACACTGTCGAAATCTGCTTCCACTCGATCTTCGATACCCGGAAAATGATCAGGCTGCTTACCAGCATAAAGAGAAGGACTCTCGTATCATAAGTAATCATACTGACGATCGACCACATCAGGAAAAATACAAGTTTGGTCAGACCGCTCAGGCGATGGATCCAGGTGTCTTTCGGATCATAGGTCAATAATCTAGACATCTCTTCCCACCTCCCTCTCATACTGGATAAAACGCTCCACGAAGGCCGTCGGCTCCGCAATATCGCATTTCACTGCCAGATCATAAAGTGAAGTCTTCTTCAGATAAGCGCGGTCGGAAATCTCCTCGTTCGTCAGAATATGCGCCGGTGTGTCATCCGCAAGCATTTTGCCGTCCGCGATCACAATTGCACGATCCGTATATTCCAGCATCAGATGCATATCATGGGTAATCATGATAATGGTAATGCCCAGTTTTTCATGAATCCTGCGCAGGAACTCCATGATTTCCGTATAATGTCGGAAATCCTGTCCGGCGGTCGGTTCATCCAGAATTAACACTTCCGGATTCATCACAAGGATGGATGCAATCGTCACACGCTTTTTCTGCCCGAAACTGAGCGCCGATACCGGCCAGTTCCGGAACGGATAAAGCCCGCAGATCTTTAAGGTTTCAAACACACGCTCCTTAATTTTCTCCTCTGCAACCTCGCGCACACGAAGCCCCAATGCGACTTCGTCATAAATCATCGGCTTAGAGATCATCTGATTCGGGCTCTGCATCACAAGACCGATCTTCTCTCCGCGCTCCTTGATGGAATATCCCGCCAAATTATCCCCATTTAAATAAATTTCGCCTTGATCCGGCTGCATAAAGCCACAGATCAGGCTCGCAAGTGTCGATTTTCCGGCGCCGTTCTTGCCGACAAGCGCCACCATTTCTCCCCTGAAAATAGAGAAATCTATATGCGAAAGAACAGGCTGCCCCGGTGTATAAGAGAAACTCAAGTCACGGATCTCTAAAGCCGGCTCCCTGTTCGGTGTTTTCTTTGTTAACTGAACCTTGTCATACCAGTTCCGTACCTTCTCTTTGTATGGCAAGAGATTCATGGATTCAATATGCTGTGGCAGATCCGCTTTATCGATCCGGCATCCGGCATATTTTAATGCCGTAATGTAAAGAGGCTCACGGATCCCCTGCTCCTTCAACACCGGTCCTGTCAAAAGCTCGTCCGGCCGGACATCGGCAACGATCCTTCCATCTCCCACTACAACAATCCGGTCCACATCGCGGTATAGCGCATCCTCAAGACGATGCTCAATGATCAGAATGGTCGTATTATTCTTCTTATGAATACGATCGATCAGGTCAATCGCACGCTTACCGGTCGCCGGATCCAGGTTTGCCAATGGCTCATCAAACAACAAGATATCTACATCATCGACAATGACGCCCGCCATCGAAACGCGCTGCTTCTGCCCTCCCGACAATGCATTCGGCGCATGATCCAGCAAATCCGTGATATCCACCGTCTTTGCGACACGATCCACACGCTCAAACATCTCATCCTGCGCAATACAATCGTTTTCCATAGAAAAAGCGACATCCTCTGCCACCGTAAGTCCGATAAACTGACCATCCGTATCCTGCAGGACAGTTCCGACTAACTTGGACAGACCAAAAAGTCCAAGCTCCTTTGGCTCCTGTCCTTCGATTTTCAAGCTTCCCGTGCTCTCACCGGTAAATGAAAATGGAACCAGCCCGTTAATACAATGGGCAAGCGTCGACTTGCCCGAACCGGATGGTCCCACAATCAAAACCTTCTCTCCCGGATAGATCGATAGATTGATATCCAGAAGAGTCGGTTCTACCTGTGATCGATATTTAAAAGAATAATCCTTAAATTCGATAATTGGTTCCATAAAATCTTAATCTTCCTTTGAAAGACTGGATGATTTCGCTCCAATCTTAGAATATGCTGCTGTCAAAATCGTTCCTAATACGCCAACTGCAATAATATTTGCTACAAAAGCTGCTGCACCCTGGGCAAATACTTTTTTTACAGGCTCTGCGTAAATCAGAATATCCAATACAGGCGCTACAACTACCCATGCAATCAGGTTTCCAATCACCTGAACCACATTAAACTTCACAATCTGCTTCTTGGTAAATCCGCCTTCTTTTACTGCAAACTGCTTTGCAAAAAGACCGATTGCAATGCCGAATACCGCATCCGGGAATACCCAGCTCCACCATACACTACCGTAGAAAAGTGCGTCTCCGATCGCATGTCCTGCAAGTCCCATGATTCCGCCAACCACCGGGCCAAACACTGCTGCGAAGAATGCAAGCAGAGCAGCTCTCGGCTGTAAAGATGTGTTTGGAATAAATCCAAGAGGAATCTGTACGTTTGTCAGCACGATAAACAGCGCTGTACCAATACCGGTTGCAACAACTTCTTTGATACCAAATTTGTTTTTCATAATGTACTCCTTTCGCTGCCTGTGGCAGCTTTTACTCCGGGCTGCTTGTATGCAGCCGCATGTTCTCATATATCATAAGCTATGAAGTGCGTTTTTTCAATATACAATTCCGGGAATTTGAAGCCGAGTTATATGCGGAACAAATCATCGATTGTATATAAAACCGCCCCTTCTTCTGCCGCACGTCGTTGGACCGATTCCGCATATCCGCTTTTACTGATAAAGATCAAATGCTTACGAATTGCTTCCGGAAATGCTTTGGTCGCAATGACGAGATCCTCATACTCTTCCATCGGCATCGGACGATTGGTAAATTTGCATTCGCAAAACAATGCCTCCGTCCGCTTACGATTGTATGCCAGTATATCAACATCATCCTGCGCGCGAATCGCCGGGTTGTTCCCCCACCATTTTCCCATTTCGGCAGGAACGAACGGCAACTCCTTTGCTTTCGCCTTTCTTTTTAAAAACTGCACACAGATATCCTCAAACGCCTGTCCCATATAGGTTGACAAATCCGTCATAATTTCATCCGCAGCTTCGCCTGTTCCCAGCATCTCATAGTAGCTTTTATTTGCAAATACAAATTGATACCAAAACCGGTAAAAATGATCCGTCAAAGTGTAGATTGTTTTCTTGCTCGATTCACTCTCCCCACACGGTGTCCTTTTTTCCACAAGGCGAATCGACTGTAGCGTAATAAGATATTTACTGCACTTCGACCGTTCTTCATGCGTACAATCTGCGATCTCCGAAACTTTATTATAGCCTCGGGCAATCGCCTGAAGAATACTGTTATAGACATTCGGCTCTCGTAGTTCCATTTTCAACAACATAATCGGTTCGTCATACAAGAACGCACCATTGCGTAATATTGCATCCTGTATATTTTCCTTAATGCTTTTTTCATCGGAAAAAGCGTTCAAATATCGCGGTATCCCACCAAGAATTCCAAAAGCAAGCAGTTGTTGCTCTATGCTAAAATTTGGAAAAAATTGTGCAGCATCCAAATAGTCAAACGGCAACACTTCCATCGATGCTGTCATGCGTCCGTACAACGGACTTTTATAGCCCATCACTTCATTGACCATAAAACTCACACTGGATCCGCAGAGAATCAACATAAAATTGCGCTCAGACCATTGATGATCGATCAAATGTTGCAAAATGCTTTTGATTGCTGGGTTCGCCTCCGCCAAAAATGGAAATTCGTCAATAATCACTATCGTCTTTTGTGTACCTGATTTGTTTGTCAGATAATCAAGCGCATTCTCCCAAGATGGAAAATCAGATATAAATTGTCCGTTATAATGTATTTGGACAAGCTTCGAAAAATCCTCAAGATTTAAGGCATCATTTTTTTCCTGAGCAGAAAAAAAGAGCGTATTTGAGCTATGTTTTAAAGAAAATTCCTGTAAAATTGTAGTCTTTCCGACACGTCTGCGTCCATACATAATCAGAAATTCAAATTGCTTACTGCTATACATATTTTCGAGTTGCTCTAATTCTTCCTTGCGTCCAATCATCGTATAGCCTCCAAATGTAAATTTATATACTTATAAGTAGTATACTCGTAAGTATACAAAAAATCCACTACAATCCAATCCTTTTCCTTGCAAAAATGTTTGACAATATGCGTAAGCATAACAATTTTACCAGTTCCTCTTACCCCGGTAATCATATGGTGCATATATTCATGTGCACAATACCCAAGTTTACAAATTAAATATAGAATACTTGTTTTGGAATTTTTTGAAATTGGAATTCTGAAATTCTGACGCTGAAATTCTGGCAGACTGTTTTTTGTTGTAAAACAGCCCTGTTATGATATAATTTAAGAAAGGAAGAAACGGAATGAAACAAACCAATGAGAAGGCTTCCACGCCGGTCAATCCCGCGCTGGAGGAAAGCGCGGCACACAGCACAGTGTTCGACGATGTATTCCGAACCTTCGCGCAGAAGCTGCCACAACTGCTCATCCCACTGATCAACGAAGTGTTCCACACAAATTACAGTGAGGACGAGGATTTTGAGCAGCTACGCAATGAGCACTACGAGAAGTATGGCAAGATCATCACCGACTCGATCATCCGCATCGGCAGGAATATTTATCACCTGGAATGCCAGTCGCAAAAGGATTCCGAGATGGTAATCCGGATGTTTGAGTACGATATCTCAATCGCCTTGGAACATGCATCCGATTCAGGCGAGATCTGGGAGATTGAATTTCCGCAGTCATGCGTATTGTATGTCCGCAATCACCGCTCGCTGCCGGAATATCATACGGCGATTGTCAAGTTTTCTGACGGACAGACTGTAACCTATCAGGTTCCAATCATTCATGCACAGAAATACACGGTCAATGCTATGTTCGAAAAGAACCTTCTAATTCTGCTCCCATATCACATTTTGCGATATGAACATTTTCTAAAAAGCAACAAGTCCAATGAAAAGAAATTGAACCAGCTTCTCGATGACTATCGAAAGATAAATGAGCGACTCACAGATACCTGTGAAAAAGAAAAGAAGTCAGAGCTTTACACAGATATGATATGTCTCATCAAAGAGATTGCAGACCATGTCATTCCCAAGGAAAACGAAGCTCGGAAAGGAATGGATGATATTATGGGCGGAAAAGTTTTAACATTACCATCGGATTTGATCCGGCAAGGACGTGAAGAAGGGTTATCTCAAGGGCGGCTTAATGAAATATTCTCATCCGTACAGGATGGCGATTATCCAATTTCACGCGGTGCACAAAAAGCAGAAATGTCGATTGAACACTTTGAAAAAGCAATGATTGAGGCCGGATATAAACTTCCGGCAAACGTTTAATGAGGTAAAATACTATGTCATTATACGCAATCGGAGATTTCCACCTGAGCTTTCTTGTGGATAAACCCATGGAAGTATTTGATCCCGTGTGGAAAAATCATGAAAAGAAGATCGGAAAATATTGGAATAAGAAAGTGAAAGCAACAGACACCGTTGTCATCACCGGAGATCACTCCTGGGGCCGCAATCTCGAGGAATGCAAGCCGGATCTGGAATTCATCGAAAATCTTCCGGGCCGAAAAATCCTGCTCCGCGGCAACCATGACATGTTCTGGGATGCCAAGAAGACAGAGAAACTCAACCAACAGTTTGCAGGCAGATTAGAATTTCTGCAGAACAACTTCTATGTATACGAAGATTATGCGTTGGTCGGAACAAAAGGATATGCTTTCGAAAATAAAGATTCCTACGAGCATTTCGAAAAGATCCGCGACCGCGAATTAGAGCGCCTGCGCATCTCCTTTGAACAGGCAAAGTCTGCCGGCTTCACCAAATACATTATGTTCCTGCATTATCCCCCGACCAGCATCGGCGAGCAGGAAAGCTGCTTCACCGGAATCGCCGAAGAATACGGCGCATCCAAAGTCATCTACTCCCACTGCCACGGCAAGGCGCGCTACGATGACAGCTTTAAGGGATATGTAAACGGAATCGAATACAAACTTGTGTCGGGAGATTATCTGAAATTCAAACCGGAGTTGATCCTGAAATAAACACAATCGGCTGCCAGCATATAGTGGCTCAGTTGTCAAGACAAAAATCTGAGATTTTTATAATGAACTGATATGGTTGATAAGTTACAGGGAACACTGGGAAAGTAGTGGAACTCTCCCCTGCCCCATTTATGCTAAGCTACATATGGCAACAGCATTGCCGGATAGTAGCATTCAGCCGGTGTCTTATAATCAAGTGCAGAATGACGCCGCTCAAAGTTGTAAGTGTGGATATACTGTCCGATGGCAGTTCTGGCTTCTTTGATGTTATTGTATTGTGTCAGATAAGCTTCTTCATATTTGAAGCTGCGGAACCAACGCTCAATCATGATGTTATCTGCCCAGCGGCTTTTGCCATCCATGCTTTGCCGGATGCCGTTTACCTTTACAAAATCAATGTACTGCTGACTTGTAAACTGGCAACCCTGATCAGAATTCAATATCTGCGGTTTTGCTACCTTGAATGCCTTTTTTAAAGCATTAATGACCATTCTGGTATCAAGCGTATCATCTACTTCCCAGCCAACGATGCAACGACTGTGCCAATCAATAACAGCTGTCAAATATAGAAAACCTCGCTTGATTGGAATATATGTAATGTCAATAGACCATGCCTGATTTGGCTTATCTATGATAGCATTACGGAGCAGATAAGGACATACCTTGGCCTGTTGCATACGCTTGGAAAGGTTCATCTTAGGATAGATTGGATAAATATCCATTTCATTCATATAACGTCGTGTTTTTCGACGTCCCACATGATATCCTCTAGCCTTCAGCTGGGCGGACATTTGTCTTGCACCCCAGGATGGGTTATCTGTATGGAGATGATCGATAATCTCTTTACAAGCCAGTTCTTCATCGGATGTAGGCGTGCCTTTGTAATAAATACTTGTACGATTGATATCAAGCAGTTTTGCGCCGACAGAAGCCGGGATTTCTTTAGTCGTCAAAAGGTTTTGGACTAAACTTACTCTCGTAGTCTGGTCCACAAATTTCTTCAGATTTTTTTTTGAGCCAGTCAACCTGCATGGTTAACTGACCAACCTTTTTGGCATACTCCGCTTTTTCCCTGCGTTCTTCAGCAAGTTTTTCTTTGAGGTTATCCTCACGCTTGTCATCAAATACAGCAGAAGCGTTGTCGAGGAATTCTTTTTTCCAGTTGCGGAGCAGATTCGGCTGGATATTATTTTCAACAGCAAGGGTATTGAGATCCTTCTCCCCCTTAAGTAGTTCGATTACAAGGTCTGATTTAAATTTGGCACTGAAATTTCTTCTTTGTCTGGACATTTTTATGAATCCTTTCTTTGTTACTGATTTTAGTATATCAGATTCATTAAAAACTGTCCGAAAAAGTGTCTTAATTTATGAGACCATTATAGCAAGGCAGCCGATTATACTTTTCCATATTTCTTAACCGATATAATGCACCCTATTCACATCAAACCGATCTTCCTGCGCTCTCTCCTCTGCCGGATAGCCACACGGCACAAGTGCAAATGCATGCAGGTTTTGCGGAAGATGCAACACGTTACGCACTGCATTCATTCTCTTTTGATCCGGTGCAATGCCATCCACACAGCCCCCAGACCAAGCGCATCTGCTCAATCTTGTCCGGTTCCACCTGTTATGATTTATATTTTCGAATACTTACTCTGTGAAAAATGCTGCTCATATTTATCCTCTCTTTCGAAATATATCATACTCACGATAATGTTGTAAGGTACTCCATGAAATTCTTTTTGTTTTCATATGCAGTGGTAGTAGGTCTCCCCAGATCCGCTCTTGCGCCGATAGCGCATTTAACTTCAATCAGGCTAAGTTCATTCCTAGCCTTTGCCGCCTCAAGTTCAGCATCCAGCTCATCAAATGTAGCAACAGATACCGCATTCGGATATCCACAAGCCTTTGCAATAGCTACAAGATCGATATTTGCTGCAACCGTAGGCATTCCGCCAACAGTTTCATGCGCCCCATTATTTATCACTACATGAATCATATTTTGGGGAGCGGTTGTTCCAAGAACAGCCATTGCCCCCATATGCATAAGAACAGCGCCATCTCCATCAATACACCAAATTCGAGTTCCCGGCTTATTAATGGCTACTCCCAGCGCAATACTGCTACTGTGCCCCATCGATCCTACAGTAAGAAAATCATATTTATGACTCTGTCCATTTGCTACACGCGTCTCAAACAATTCTCGGCTTGCTTTGCCCGTTGTACTAATAATCGGATCTTCTCCTGAACTATTTACAATATGCTGAATGATTTCTTCTCGAGTCATAATGTTATCATTTTTGTAGGTTACTTTTTCCTCATATGTAAGTGCACCTTTACAAACTACAAACGCAACATCCTTCCCCTCTGCAAGAAGTGCTCTAAACTCATCCATTGCCACCGCAACCTCATCATCCGTAGTATCTTGTCTGATAACAAAGGACTTGATATCCATATCTTCAAGAAGTTTCACCGTTACCTCTCCCTGATAAATATGCTGTGGTTCATCATGTATCCCCGGTTCTCCTCTCCACCCTATAACAAATATCATTGGGATTGCATATACCTTATCACTCAAAAGTGATGCGACTGGGTTGATAATATTACCTTCTCCGCTATTCTGCATATACACAACAGGGACTTTTCCCGTAGCAAGGTGATAACCTGCGGCAAGCGCCGTACAATTACCTTCATTGGCTGCAATCACATGATGTTTTTCATCAATACCATATGTATTCATAAGATAATTGCAAAGTGCTTTCAGTTGCGAATCCGGAACTCCTGTATAAAAATCGGAGTTTAATATCTTAAATAATGATTCAACTTTCATCCGTATCTCCTAATCAGTTTATATAGAATCAATCAATGTAATAATATCTTTTATAGACATAAGTCTATCATCAACTTCTTTTGCTCTGTGATAACGCAAAATATCCTCTGCCGTCTTTTGCATAGCAGGAACCGCACTTCGAGTAAGCTGATTTGCATATATAACAATATTTACACCGTGCGCTGCTAATTTTTCTTCCGTAATAGTATTAAAAGACGAAGGGACAACCACAATAGGCGTATCCTTATTTTCTGTCCTAAACCGGTCACAAAAATCAATGATTTCAGCCGGATCTTTCTTTCGACTATGAATCATTATGGCATCCGCGCCCGCTTTCACAAATGCATATGCTCTTTGAAGCGCATCATTCATTCCTCGTTCAAGAATCAGACTCTCAATACGTGCTATGATCATAAAATCATCGGTAAGCTGTGCCTTCTTTGCAGCTGATATTTTTGCACTAAAATTCTCAATTGTATCTTGCGTCTGAGCAACTTCTGTTCCAAACAACGAATTTTTCTTAAGTCCGGTTTTGTCTTCAATAATAACCGCCGATACTCCCATTTTTTCAAGCGTTCTTACGGTATATACAAAATGCTCTGTCAATCCGCCTGTATCGCCATCAAAAATAATTGGTTTTGTAGTTACTTCTGTCACATCATCAATCGTACGAAATCTTGACGTCATATCTACAAGTTCTATATCCGGTTTCCCCTTTGCGGTTGAATCACATAAAGAACTGATCCACATTGCATCAAACTGATCAAACTTACCTTCATGCTCAACAACCGTTTTTTCAGCAATAAGCCCAGTAAGTCCACTATGGACTTCTAATGCCTTAACAATAGGTCGAATCTTAAGCAATTGCTTCAGACGTTTCCTTCGAAACTCTGGCATAGCAAGTTTTGCCTTTACACGATCTTCAACATGTTTGACATTTTCATTATAAGTATATGGAACATCAATGATTTTCCCGCTATACTCCAAAAGCAATTGTTCAACATTATCTCGAATAGCTTTCAACGGACCAGAAAGCCAATTGTCCCCATGAATCACAATATCCGGATGTATTTCACGAATTACATGATCGTACATCACTTCCGTCTGCGGAATAACTTTACTGACATTTGGTATCTTTCTCACCATTTCCATACGTTCTTCAAATGAAATTGTAGGGAAACGATCAAACCTAACCATAGCTTCATCCGATAACACCCCTACAATCACTTCACCGTATTCTGTTGCTTTATTGATTATATTAAGATGACCTTCATGAATTACATCCGTAGAAAAACAAGTATAAACTGTAGCCATTTTTTCCCCTTCTTTTAAATATTCTTTTCAATTATTTGATGAATAATGAAATCAGCGGTCTCATCAATCTGATCAAACGGCACATTTTTACACAAATCTGCATCAAACGCCTTTTTAACTTTTGAAATTAGTTCATCAGTATATGTCAATACTCCATTTTCAATATTCTCTATTCCATCAAAGTAGATTGATTCCCTATTCTTTTTACGCATATCTTCAATGGAAAAACATTCTTCATCAATATAGGCTTTAATATCATCCGATTTTCCATCAATAATAACCGGATATCCACCAATCTCACCAAACACACCAGGACAATGAAGTTTAACTTTTTCTCTCTTTCTTACAGCATTTAATATTGCCTGAATGATTTCAAAATTACTTGAGGCATTCATCATATTTCTTTTTGCATCCACAGGCATAGGGATACCACAATGAGAAATAATTTCATTTATTCCAGCAGGTAAAGGTTTTCCCTTATACTTAAGGTCAATCAGCATATCCATTCCCTCCGTATGTCCTTCTTTGCTGATAACAACATCATGGAAATGTGAAACTGCAAACGTGATATCTATGTTCCAATAATCTTTAATATCAAGCATTTGTCCCGCTGCCAGCTTAAAACGATATACTAGGTGATTAATATTTCCAGATCCAAAATCTGGATAAGCTTTTCCTGCAGATTTAAGCCATGGTATAACCGCATCTGAATAAGAAGTATTAATAACAACTGCATCAGTTCCCACATTTTCATATGCCTGCATAATATTTTTCGTAAATTTTATTGCAAGTGGGCTCCAAATTCCATAGGCTCGAACATTCTTCCACGAAATGCTGCCATATTTTAATCCGGCATATGCACGGCTACTATTAATAATAATATCCGGTTCATATGAACGTATAGCCTTTTCAATTAAGCTTACATTATTAAGATCAACATCTCCAATAATCGTAACTGAGCTTTTATTCTGTCTTCTAATAAGCGAAGCCACCCTTACAATATTGACATCAGATTCCATTTTGTCAGCATTTCTTCCTACAACAGCAATCTCCATATTTTCGTCAGACGTAGACATCAAATAATCCAACAAATAATTGCCGACGCTCCCCAAGCCAATTATCATTATTCTAACTTTTCGTAATGAAATATTTTTTCTCATAATATTCAGCTTTTCACTAGTCGTTTTCATATCCAATCACTCCTTTATTCTCAAGAAATCCTGAACAGTATTACAATTTATCCATTCATCAATTTTTTTAATTGCTATATTATCCTTTGCAATATAATTGAAGTATTCCTCAACAAAAATAAGATTCGTTCCTTCCCACGCAGATGGTGCCAATCTTCCAAACAATTCCCTCACTTTGTCAACTTCCGAAAATTTCCATATCTGTCCGGAATTATAAATGGCAAGAAACGGTTCTTCTATTTCTAATGCTTTATGGCCGGTGTCATATATATAGCGAATTTTATTTTCAACATTATAGTAGAACGCAACCGCTTTATCTGCTAATATCGGTACTGTATTATATGTAACAACACTTTGGGGACAATTACATATTGTAATATAAGAGAAACGGTCAACAAATAAGTCCCCTTCTGCAAAAACAATTTCAGAAGCATCGTACTCCAAGGCTTTTCTCATACCACAGTACAAACTATATCCAGATCCCAATTCCCTATATTTGGAATTCTCAACCATTTCAATCTTATCCTCAAGCTCTGGGAAATATTTTGAAACAGCTGCAACAAGTTCATTGTATCTATAACCACCAACTATAATATACTTATCAAACTCGACCGGTTGATGGATCATTTTATATAAAATACACTCCGAATAATCATTTTCGTAAAATATCGATTTAATCACATCATGTCCTACAGATTCACTAAAGCGAGTAGACATTCCTGCAACCGTAATAATTAAGATTTTCATTTTCTCAATTCCTCAACGCACTGCTCTATCCCCTCTGACAAGGTAACAACAGGTTTCCATGTGGTTTTGCTTCTAATTTTATCTGTGTTTAGCAATCTTCTCTCCGGATCCGATTCTCGATACCCTTCAAATATAATCGCATAATCATCTATTCCTAATTTTTGAGCACAAAGTTTCACAAGATCCACAATTGTAATTTCTTCACTTGTTGCAACATTATAAGTTGTTCCATCAAGTGCTGTCTCCGTATCACAAAGTGCAATAACAGCAGCACAACTATCGATATTGTTGAGAAATGTTCTTCTGTTCTTTTTACTGTTTTCTAAAAGCACAACTTTGCCAGTTTCATTTAACGAATGAAGAATATGCGGAATAATATGTTTGGGATAAAGTTCATTTTTACTGTATACATTAGCGAATCGGATGGAACAACCTTTTATTTTTCCATCATCAACAGCATCTTTTATAAAAAATTCCGTCAAAAGTTTTCCTGTAGCATAACTTGTCCTCTGACTGTGTTCCGCATCAGCCATAGTAATAAAATCTGACTCCCTGACGCCATCTTCCGCCCATGATTGCATAGAATACACTTCCGATGTAGAACAGTTAATAAATACATCTGCCCCCACCGAAATAGCTTGATTCATGAAGGATCTCATTCCAAGTACATTTGTATCAAAAGTCCTATTAACATAATAAAAGTGTTCCGTATGAACCACTGCTGCACAGTTAATATAGATCAACTTATCAAAACGCTCCTTCATCTCAAGAACCATTTCTTTTACTTTTTCCATCTGTACCGTATTGTTGATATCATATTCAAAGAAATTCATTCTGTCACATTGCAGAAACGATTTTATAGTATTGATAGAGGAAGCAAAAAAATTGTCAAACCCAATAATACTATGCCCCTTTCCAAGTAGCTGTCTAACGAGTTCACTACCCGTCATACCTGTTGCTCCACTAATCACATATAGATTCATTTATATTCCTACCTCCAATCTTTCTTTATAAAACACATCCACGTTATCGGAAAAACACTGCTGCTCTTTAGCAATATCATATACGATCTTTTTCATATTAAAAGCATCCGTTTCCGTTTCCCATATAACATATTGAGCATAAGGGCACAAATTTCTGGGTTGCCCCACGGATCCCGGATTGACAAATATCGTTTTCTTCTTGTTTCTATGCACCGGGTCATTCGTGTCATAATAAATTTCAAAAAAATGAGGCAAATGTGAATGTCCCGAAAAAACATAATCATATTCACAATATTCACCAAGGTTATTATTCGGTTTTATTGCTTTCCAATAATTGTCTTCCAAACTTCCGTGTACCGCTAAAATCTTTTTGTCCTCAACAACAATCACCTTTTGTCCTGAATTAGTCATTACATTTTTTATATAATCCCAAGACTCTGGGGTAAGATTATCGCGTGTATACCGAGCGCATTGCCTGCCACGGTCTGATGAAAATTTTTCATATTGATTACAAGTTATTGCATTTTCATGATTGCCATGAATATTACACAGAACCGTTCCTTTAAATCTTCTAAGTAACTGTATAATCTGATTGGAATGAGGTCCATAATCAATAATATCACCCAGAAGCATAACATGATGAACATGATTCAATGCCAAATCTTCAAGCACCGCCGTTAAAGCAGTGATATTACCATGTACATCTGACAGAATTCCTACTTTCATATCATTTGATCCTCGCACCCATCTGTATAATTAACATACAATTCGTCACATTCGCCTATACTTTCAGCATAATTTGTCCTGCACCATGAAATGTATAGCCGGATTCAACCGTAAATTCATTTCCAATTGTAATATTAGAAGTAATCATATAGATCAATCCATTCGTTTCATATCTGCACTTATCACCACACAAAAACGAAGAATCATCAAACATAGTTACTTTACCATCCATAATACAATCTCTCACATGTAAGCATTCAAAACTTTATATAGCTTGCAGGATGCTTTGGGATTCTCTGTTCCACCGGCGGCGGGGTCATATAATCCTCCCCATACGAATGTACTAATATTTCATGTGTTTTTACCGGAGCTTTAACAAGAATTCCTTCAAATTCGATATCCATAATATCTTCCATCCACTCTTTTTTATATCCGATAGTTTCTTCTCTCGATCCCCACCCATAGCACCTGACTTTTGAAGAATTAACATTTCTAAATAAATGAGCAAGCCATTTATACCCATTATGAGCCCACTGTTTCGGAAATAAATTTAAAAAGGCGAATCCCAATCTTCTGAATGGTGTCGGCGCATGAAGACATCCTAATTCTGAGTACAGCATTTTTCTGCATAACCACGAAACGCATGTGCAAAACTTATTACCAATTCCGCTTTCAGGCAAAACATCGCTCGGAAAAATGTCAATAAATATGCCATTTTTCGACTTGAGTTCCTCATGATCCTCCCTAAAAAAAACCGTATCATTTTTTAATAATCGCGCATAGCCCCATCGATATCCCGGATCAGTCTCATTGTTTTGTAAAAAATAATCTGTATTTAATTCCTTTTTACAAGCCTTGCAAAACCTTTCATATTCATCCCGAAGCATTCTGACATCCACATCATCATCCCACGGTATAAATCCTCCATATCGAACAGCGCCCAGCAGCGTCCCCGCATCTATAATATATTTTATATTATACTTACGGCATATTCGGTCGAACGCTTTTAACATCTGAAGTTCTGTCAACTGCAACTCTCGGATGATTTCAGGCGAGTACTCAAAATTTTCCATAGCACATTCTTATATCCTTTCTCAATTCTTAGAAAAATACTTTTTAACATTCTTATATATTTTGTTTCCATAATCAGTCTTCTCACCAGCATCTTGGTTTGTGCTATTTTGTGTAACAAAATCCAAAAAATCACCTAGAGTTTCATCATACTCAACATTCTCTGACACTATACCAGAAAGCATTTCATTCTTAAAATTATCTTTACACTCGGCTTGAATTTGTGTCTGTAACTCATCATTAATTACATAATCCAATGTCCTTATGGACCACTCATTACCATCAATGATCAACAGACCATCTGCACCACTTGGGAAAAGATAAAAACAACCCTTATATTCTTTATAGAAAGAGTACATCGGGTTACTGGAATTCTTTTTAACAAATTCATTAATTGGTATATGCTTCTCTTTTTTTTCAAGCATGTCTGTAACGAGTAAATCATCTCTATCACACGGTATACACATAAATTTATTATCTTTTCGTATATAATTCCAATATGGATACATCTCATTATTAGGATCTAATTTGTCTGAAATATCGATATATGTTTTATCGTTCTTATTCCAAAATATTATTCTATTATCAGGATAATTTGAAAAGATATATGTTATCCCATTATCGGAGATAAAGGAGTAGGGCTTATATTCTTCATCAATTTTTTCAGCACTCATTTCATATTCTATTGTATCTATATAAAACACAACATTGCTTTTAAAAATACATATCGAAATAATCCCACTATTATAACAAACACAATTAGGTCCCACAAAGGCATTCGACGATATTTGCAAGGGCTCACTTATTCCACTTTTTTCAGCACATTTTCTATTTGTATCTAATACAACTATCCCATCGCGAATATAAGCCGGAATAATCCAAATTCTTCCAAGCTTATCCATAACCGCATTCGCAATACATGTATCGTCCGAATATGGCAATAGAATATTTTCTTCGAACGTCATGTTTTCCAGATTAAACACATGAACAAAATTTCCATTCCGGGGTACAAAATAAAGGCATCTCTTTTCTTCTATCACACGAATGTGTAAATTTTTTTGATAATTTTTACATCCGGGAAATCTTCCTACTGCATCGATTTTTCCGCTTTTGATGTCCAGGGTCATTAATGCATTATGATTAAGGCTAGAAAACCAAATAACATCATCCTGTATAAATCCATCATAGAAATTGATTTTGTTTTTCATTATTCTACTCTCCAACACTAATATAATTGTACTCCGTCCTTCAACCTATAAATCTTATCAAGATTATGCGGAATTCTTTTTTCTGCCGGTGGCATCTTCATGTAATCTCCATACCATATCTTTAATATTTCATCATATTTTTCAGGTATGTAAAATTTTTCTCCCTCGAACTCTGTAAGTACTGCTTTTGAATAATACTCCTGCGGTATTGCTCGGTTAGGTGAAGCTGCTTTGTTTGGCATAGCAAAATAACCGGGACTGACAAATCCTGTGCTGCCGTATGAATACCTCGTAAGCATACGGCTCATGTCATTGTAAATCTTCAGATGTTCTTCTCTGCTATATCGCTCCGTCCCATATGGTATGACAACCTTTTCCTTCCAGATATTTTCCGATAATTCAAACTCTTTCTGGAAAGCAAACTGCCCTTCTTCGTCTGACGGATACGCACATAACGGAAATATCTCTATGCACACGCCGGTCAACGCTATTACCGGATAATGAAGATATTTCGTTACGACCTCCGATGATTTTATTTTTGAAAGACTATGTAGCGCAAGAAATTTATTTTTAGGATTATCAACACTGTCAAAATAATATTTCCCATGCTCACTATATAGAGCACAGAAGCGCTTATAATCATCAATCGGCATTGATATATCTATATCATCATCCCATGGAATAAATCCTCTGTGACGAATCGCTCCCAAAAGCGTTCCAAAATCAAGGAAATATGTTATGTCATTTTCTACACAAAACTTGTGAAATTCTTTAAGGATTTCAAGTATTTCGTCATGTGCCTGCCTCAGCGTAAGACATTTAGAAACATGATCCGAAACCAGATTATCTTTATAGTAATCCCAATTAAAATAAGAAAGATCCACGATGCTTGCCGCAGAATTTGGACTGTACGAAAGGATCTCTGGTTTAATCGTTTTGTTATTGGCAGCAATGATAATAACAGTATTTTCGAGTTCCGGCTTAATCATATCCGATGGCTTTTTTACCTCTTTACCATAAAAATATTCCCCTTTTCTTCTATTATCCACAATAACGCAGGAAAGCGGCTTATAGTATTCAAAAAAAGAAGCAATTACCATACCTATCACATTAAAACCAAAGATAACAATATTTTTTTGATTCCATTCTTCCTGATAATATTTTTTACTTAATTCATCATATATTTCAATACTGTAATTGTGATAAATCATAATTTTTCCTCACGCACTCCATAAACCGCCAAAATATTTATACTTTTATATAGAGCTTTCCCCAGCTCTGAACCGTTTCAAATCCTGCCTTGTCATAATATCGACTGATCTTGTTACCATAGCAAAACAGATATATCCCTTTGCCCCCAGAAATATAATCAACATATTGTAAAAGTTTGGATGCATACTTTTTTCCTCTATGCTGCTTCGCAGTATACACATTTGATATTACCATAAATTTTTCCATATTTGCGGAAATCCCAAGTTGTGCACAGATTTCATTTTCATTACGAATATAAAGAGTTTTTCCATACCCATCCGAAATACGTTCAGAAATCTGCCCAAACATCTCATCATATGTATAACTAGCAGAAAATTCGTCATCCGACATAGGCATTTCCGTAAGGGGCTTCACATCCTCTAAAGTCGCTGTCCTTACATCATCATATGTATAGTTTTCTGTACACTTCTTCTTTTTTTTGACACATCCGTACTCAACGCTATAATCATCAAGCATACAAGAAATATCTGAAATAACAGTTTCAACCCCCAAAACCATAGATGGTTTCGTTTTTCGAATCAGATTTACTAATTCTGCTTTATTATAATCAAGTTTTGCCGAATAAATATGCATTCCATTATGATACTTCATTACAACGGCTCTTATACTGTCATCTATTACATTAATCCAGGCAGCAACGGATTCAGAATCCATACCATATTTGATCAGATCAGAATATATGTAAAGACATTTTTCATAATCATTTCCAATATAAGAAAAGATACGCTTTTTCCATTCATTTGAGCACTTAATAATCATATTTTCCCTCTATCAGATTTAAGAATCTTTCCAAAGCAAAAACCTGAAACTTCTGCTTGCCAGTCATTCCTTCTGTGCAACCCGGTATAAATTCATCACGTTCCGGTCCCTTCCAGTCTGCCATCCATTCATCAACCGCACGAGGCATAGCAATCTTTTCCGGAAGTTCTCTACCCGGATAACGTTTTCGGAAAAGATCACGAATATGATATTTGGAATCACCGCTGCGAACCCTGTCAAGGTCAAGAGGCTTTCCCATCTTCATATACGCATAAGGATCATAATATGGTAGTTCCGCATTTCTAAATGCATTAAAATATGCCCCTGTTGACGTAACTGCAAACTCATTGTTAATCATAGCCAAATAATCTACATAGCCATCCGGGATCCTGTATTTTTCAAATACATGCTCCATTGAAACCGGATTTTTGAGGACATTCTTCGGATCAAGATATGTATATCGTTTTTTCCAATCATCATACTTCCAATCTCTTGATACCAGTTCGCTATATCCTCCAAAAGCAGCATCTGCATTGTCTCCAATTATAACAAGATTACATCCATCCTCTTTAATCCTTTGGGCAAGTTTATATACTTGTGGCTCATTTGAACTGATGGGGCAGCCATCAGAAAGCATAAGTTTATCCATGGAATCCAAATAATCCTGCCATGTAATATCAACAACAATATGTTCAAGTCCATACTGCTGGCAATAAAACTTTGCGCGTTCCGTTTCATCAACGGCATTCGGAGTATCACACTTTGCCGTATAAGCTTTTGTTCCCTTCGGCATATAGGATGCAAGAATTGCAGAATCCATTCCTCCGCTAAGTAAAATAGCCGCATGCGATAAATCAAATTTACTCAATGATTTTATAATTTCCTGTTCAATTTCTTCCGCACTATCACATGCGGCCTGTTTGTCCGGAGATACCGGCTCAAAATCAATATGGCGCATATTCTCTGCAAAGACTTTATTCTTATCGTCTATATAGCGTAATGTGAGATAAGAGCTCATACAATAATTTTTATCAACTGTCATAATTAACTACCTACTTTCAACACATTTGTAAGACAACATACAAAATTATCATTTTCTTTTGAAGACCTTATTGCAATTCTGATATATTGATGATTAATATTCATTCTTTTTACAGAAAGATCTTTAACTAATATATTGCACTCATTAAGGAGCATCTTCGTAACATCCCTTGCTGTTAATCCATTCGTAATTTCAACCATTAAATGGTTCGACTGACTTTCAATAACACGAATGCCTTCAATCAGCGACAATTGCTCAATAAATCTTTTTCGTTCTTTTATGATTTCAGCAAGCGATATCAAATATTGTTTTTTATATTTTTCGAAAATCTGCATATAAAATTCGGCAATGGAATTAACATTCCAAATAGAAATATTCTGTCTTATATTATCTATGATTTCTTGATCCGCTGATGCAAGGATGCCTAATCTGATTCCCGGCATTCCATGCGGCTCCGATATAGATCTTATCACGACCAATTTTTTATATTTGGCAAGCACGTCTTCTTCAAGTAATGAATAACTCCATTCTGCATAATCAATGAAGGATTCATCCACCACAATTGTAATGCCATTGTTATCACACCACTGAACAAGTTGTTCCATGTCATCACGTAAAATAAAATTTCCACTTGAATTATCCGGATTGGAAATAATAAGAGAATCCACTTTTTGTTTTGAGAAATAGCGAATCAAATCATTGACTGTATAAGAAAAATCTTCGCTATCCGGTGTATAAACAATTTTTTCATCTTGCACTCTTCTTGTATATTCATTGAATGCGGTCTGAATAATCCCTACCTTTCCATGTACTTGATTCATAATCTCTCTAATTAGCTCAGGTATTCCGTTTCCTACAATGACCATGTTATGGTCTATTCCATAGATTTTACCTGCCAACAAACTATTAACTTCATTTCCTGATGGATACTGCGTTACAAGCGAATTAAAACTTGCAACTATTTCATCCTTCATTTTCTGTGGCGGGTAGAAAGAATTAATCGGGCAGCAAAAATCAGTCAATTTCGGATATCTCCAATACCCGCCATATCGGTACTGAATTTTATCAAGACGATCATAATCATCCTTAGGAAAAAAGGACTCCGCAATGTCAAGGTCCGCTTCATCATCAATTTCGTACCAAAGCTCTCCGTTTAACTTTTTCGCTTTTATTATTGGATTATCTAAAATCGTAATAATCCTTAAAACTTCTTCATAATATTCATTGTAACCAAGAGCTTTTGAATATGCTTCAAGGAATGGCACATAATATCTGCGGGAAAAGTCTTTACTGAATTTATAAATATTTACTGTCTTATAGTAATTGTTTGAATTGGTAAAATCAAATTTCCTTCCGGGAACAAAAGATTCTATTTCATCGTTTTCTCCAACGATCAGACAAGTACCATCCATCCAGCTTTCGTATTTATCTACAAGCGCAAGGCTTTCCCTTTTATCATTTACAAGTTGTTGAAGAATACTATTTTCAAATATCAGATCCGATTCCAAAAGAAGTGTATCATCGGATTCAAGATAATCTTTTGCAAGATATAAAGAATAAATATTATTTGTTTTATCATATATCTCGTTATTTACAAAAACAATCGGTGTATTGATGTCAAATCCTTCGATAAAATTTATTAATGTTTCACACGAATAACCGGTAACTATAACTATTCGGTTAAGTTTAAGCTTATCAAGCTGCCTGAGGGCACGTTCTATTAATGTTGTTCCACTGACTTCTACCATGCACTTAGGTTTATTCTGTGTGAGTTTTTTCAATCTACTGCCCATTCCCGAAGCAAGAATTATTCCCTGCATTACTATCCCCTTACTTTATGTATAAGCTTTGAGTTATCATAATAAGTAAAAATCTTGTTTACCTAAATATTTGTACAATTTTCCTGTATTTAATGGTACTCTTTTTTCTTTTGGAGGAAGTTTCATATAATCATCATACCAATGTTTTAATAACTCATTATAGCCACTTGGTACATAAAAATTTCTTCCTTCAAAAGGAACTAACATACGTTCTTTATACCATTCCTTTTTTACCGCATGATTGGAAACATCATTCCCAGTTACGTATAAAAAATATACTGGGCCAACATATTCCGAAGTATCAAAATCATATTTTAAAAGAAGATCTGTCATTTGCCTTTGAACGGTTTTACACTTATCAACATCGCAGGCATCCGTCCCATGTGTGATGACCGCATCATGTTTCCACACATCCCCTAATCTGTAAAATTCCTGCATGAAGTCCATCTGCTCGTTCTCATCCGATGGAAATCCGCATATCGGCATAATATCCATGCAGATCCCTGTAATAGCCATCACAGGAAAATGCCTATATTCCGTCACAATTTCAGAGGATTTGATTTTTGCCACGCTACTCAACGGAATATAGGAATCTAAATCATAGACGCTTTCAAAATGGAAACTTCCTTCTACCGCATACAACTGACAAAATTTCAAATAATCTTTGATAGGCATTGAAACATCTATATCATCATCCCATGGAATAAACCCATGATGCCGCACTGCTCCCAGCAGTGTTCCAAATTCCAAATAGTATGTCAGATTATGCGCGCAACAAAATTCATGAAACTCCTGTAGCATTGGGAGAAATGCCTTTTGGCTTGTTGATAAAGATACTTTCTCCAATTCCGACATGCGTAAATCATTTTGAAATTTTTCGGATAGATAATCCCTTGTGTAATAGCTCAAATCTACAATTTGAGATTCTAGGTTTTTATTCAACCGTAGTATTTCTTCTGTAATCGACTCATCTCTGGGCGCAATCAGTATCACAGCATCATCTGATAGATTAGGAATTACTTCTGCTGGTTTTAGAATACATTGATTCATCCAAACCTTACCTGCTTTTTTGTCATCTACAATATAGAATTTTTTTGTCTTTTTATTATCAAAATAACTTGCAATAACTTGACCAAGAACACTAAGACCAAATATAACAATGCTTTTTTTCTCCCACTGTTGGGAATAATAATACTTGTCTAGTGAACCATAAATATCTTTAACATAATTTATTTCCTTCATACTACTCCTTCATAAATGTCCAAAATCATAAAACAACGCTTACCCATGTCAAGTTTTCGTTTTTCCACATATTCCATCAGGCCATAACATTAAACTATTTCAGTTTTTTTGTCAAAGTTGAGTTTTCGAATCAATACCAACATATGAAGTGCAAAGGAAAGAGAAAACAAGCACAATATTTTAGAAGAAACCTTCGTTGTCCGTACATAATCTATCTATTTCAGAAAATATCATTAATTGAAGTTTATACATCTTCTTCAAATCTTCCGGAGATAGTTCCATTATTTTTGGTTCTAACATTTTCTGTTGTCTTTCTTAAATGATTCCTCTCGATATAGCAGATATTTTTCCATTATTTCACTAAAAAATATTGAATCCTCTTTCGTTAAATTCAGATTACAATTTGAATGTCCATTTATCTCATTAATAAACGCAGCAATTTCATATCTTAGTCCTTGTCCAAGAAACTTTTCAAAATATTTTTCATTCATTTCTGAATCTTCAAATCTTAGTTCAAAATTCTTTGTTTTCCACCATGGTGCATCCGCTATTAAATAACCATTACTCGCAGAGACAACAAGATTTCCCTCAGATTTGACACCTATGCCAACTTTCACAGTTGCAATAGCATTTTTGTATTTCAGATACGCCTTCGTATATATATCAACACCATTTTCATCATAAAACGACTGAAAGGATATCTCATTGTAATTTCGTCCGAGCAATTTTACAATCGCTAGTAGCGGATATGTTGCAAGTTCAGTAAAGCTTCCTCCGTTCTCTTTATAATCATATTCTCTTGATTTCGTATTACCAATCAGTTTTGTGAACCCAGCCTCTACATCATACACTTTTCCGATATGACCGCTTTTTACATTTGAAACCAGTTTTATAAATCCCGGGCAATAAGCTGTTTTTACAGCCTCCATTAATACAAGACCATATTTCTCCGCAATATCGAAAAGTTGCGCAGCTTCTTCTTTTTTCAAAACCATTGGTTTCTCGCACAGCACATGTTTTCCATGCTCCAACGCATCTTTGATATACGCATAATGCGTATTATGCGGTGATGCAATATATACGGCATCCGAATGCTTATATAATACAGAAAGTTCATCCGTATATACTTTCAAATCATTTTCCTCTGCCAATACCCTTGCGCCATCCACATGCGGATTAAATGCTACTTCAGTGTTCACCCCACTGACATATTTCACCTCTGGAACAAAACGTTTTGCAATCCTGCCTGTCCCTATAATTCCAAGCCTTACAATCCCAAAGTTTTTATCACGCAGCATCGTACTGGATATTCCTTTAGTCCTTTCGAGATAAACAACATCACAATAATCTTTTATATATTCAAATTTTCCCGCCCAATCAGAACCTACGGTAAATATATCCACATCATATTTCTGAATATCTTCTATCTTTTGTCCGACATGATCTTCAATAATAATTTTGTCAGCAAAGCCGGTCTGTTTTACATGTTCAATTCGTTCCATAAGAGAATCGACTACATTGAGCTTTCCACGAGACTCGTCATAGTACTCCGTTGTCACTCCAACGATCAGATAATCCCCCAATTTTTTTGCTCTCTCAAGCAATCTATAGTGTCCCTCATGAAAAAGATCAAACGATCCATATGTAATAACTTTTTTCATACAACCTCCGTTGGTATCTTCTCATTATGTAATAATACAGGTTTACCGGTCTGTCTATAGACAACTGTAACAGAACTCTCAGAACCATAATAAGCATCTGACAATGCAATCGATCGTTCCATATCTGCAGTATCATCATATATACCCCATTTTTCATCTTTATATCGATTGACAATATCCAGATATAGTTCAAGCACTTCTGGATTCATCGACTTAATCGTTTGAATCGTCAAAGGATGAGGTCTCCATAATAGAATAACATCCTCTCTCTGTTTAAAGTACGATAATACTTCTTGCAATTTTCTTAAAAAGATTTTACTGTATGCTGGCATAAGCAAACTTAAATGTGTATTGTAAAACACAATTTTTTTGTTACCATCTCCAATTATTTTTCTCCATTCTTTGGGAATATCCTCCAACTTAGGTTTTTTTCTATTTACAGCATCAAATTTTGGCGAACCAATTCCCAAAATTTTATTACTAAAATCAGGAACCTCTCTTCCATTCTCCCTATAAAATTTATTAAGAATCTCTATATATTTCTCTTTTACCTTGTCTGATTGAACCACAACAACATCCGCATTAATTACTGCTGATGTCAACACATAATGTTCTATTTGATCAAGTTTTCTATTTTCATCAATAACAAAATAAGGAATATATACCAAACAATTTGTGTAGTTTGCCAATTTTTTAGAATAATATCTAGGTTCTACAGATGTCACATAATTGCACTCATCATAAGGATTGTGAATGAAAATCACATCGGGCTTACGTTTTTCTATATCATATGTTTTATAATCTGTGATCGGTACATAATCCGGATACATATCCCCCTCATAATGAACTGCGCCTAATGTACCATCCGGATTCTTATCATAATACGGAATCGGAATGACATATGCCTCACACTCCGGATCTGCATCCGCAGCCTTCCAGACGCTCTCCAGAGAATCCCACATGCTGGCTTTATATGGCAAAAACACCATTTCCTTTTTGTCAGGAAAATCTTGTTCAAAAGCTGCTTTAATTTGCTCCATCTGCCTGATCAGTTCCTTGATCGCATCCGACAGTTGCAAAGAATCCATGCATTCACTCACATGAAACAAACACTCACAATAACTTTCCAGTTCGGTAACGGTCCGTGTTCCAATCCCTCGCAATTGCTCAATTCGCGTTCCGAACGCGATTGCAAGATCCTGCACTTCTGTCAAGAATTCCGTAAGCATCGGCTTTTCCGGTGCTTTATCCTGCTGTACATTCGAACACTTTTTTTCTATCACCTGTGTTGCTTCTTCCATGCATTGAATTGTCTGTTGTAATCGTTCTCTGACAACTTTGCTCATTCGCCTGTATCTCCACTTAATGGAAAAGTAATTTCCCTACTGTTCCTTTTCTAATTGTTTTTCCAGTTCTTCCAATTCTGTATCACAAGGCACCATTGTCTTTACCTGTGCAATAATTTCTCTTGCCAGATCCATCAATCCCTGCCGGATCAAAAGCTGAAGCTGTTCCTTGATTTGTACGATCAGCTGCTGCATCTCCGGTGACATTTCATCCGTATTTGCAAGAGATTCACCCTCATCGCATGTATTCTGCGGTATTGCAGCAACAATAAGCTGCAGAATCTTCTGCACATCACACCCTTGCTGCTCCAAAGCTTGTATTTTCCCACCGAAATATTCCCATAGCGCGTTATGTCCATGCATAATACGAATTGTTTTGGAAAAAATCCCAAATACTTTATCCTCTGATTCCATATTATACTCAAAAGTATTCATTGCCTCTATCAATATATCGGCAATTTCTTCGAAAACATACACATGCTGCTCATTCCAGCATAACTTTTCAATATATTTGCCAAGATTGTCTGTACTCTTTAATTTTAGTCCATCACAGATCAGAATGGAATAGATTTCTTTGATTTTGACCAGGTCAAAACATTCCCCGACAAAAGGAGCAACCTGCAGAGTGTATAATTCCTGCGGATTCGCGCTAAAATATGCATATTCCTGCAGATACGCGAATGCATTCTGTTCTGATTGCCGAAAAAACTCAACGCCTTCTTCCAATGTCTGTTTGCGCAATCCAATATAAAACAATGCTTTAGCAAGCATCTCCTCCAGAAACGCCCGAAACAACCGTGTACTATATTTCTCCTTTTTCGCCGTCTCACATAATGTATATGCGTGAAGATAGTCCTCTTGTCCCATATAGGCCAGAATCTGAGCTGCATAAAAACTTCCCGTGTATAATGTAAGCTCCATTTCTTCCCATGTTCCGGCACTATTTTCACGAATCATGCGAATTCCCGCGCTTCCCAGTTCTTCCATCCTGGCATAATCATCCATCGTGCGATATTCCTGAAGCAGCTGCAGACGCCAGCGAAGTACCATCGGTTCTTCCATGATCATCTGCTCCAGAAGAACCCGGTTTCTCTCGAAATGTGCCCGCTTCTTTTCCTCGGTATCGTATACATATCCGTAATGATCGACTCTCGCACACAAACTCTTGTTATCGCCGCTTATCGGCGCAAGATATTCATGAATTTTGCTTCGAAATTCCAGCTGTGGTGTTCTCTTCGCCATACGTCCGACACGGGTATCCGTAAATTGTGAGCCCTGCATATCCAGGTAGTTTCTCTGTACATAACTGGCGCTCGCATAATGCTTATATTCTCCACTTGTAAAGAAAGCGACCAGATCCTCTGTATCGGAAAACCACTCATCATCATCCAGATAAAGAAACCATTCCCCCTCTGCCATCCGAAGTGTTACATTTCTGGCCTCTGAGAAATCATTACACCAGGTGAAATCCGTAATCTTATCCGCATACGCTTCCAGCACCTTGCGAACCTCCGGTGAACAGCCTGTATCCAGAATAATCAGTTCACTAGGCACAGACTTCCGGATCGCTGCAAGTGACTCCAGGCACTTCCCGATGGTATCCTTGCGATCCGAAGCCAGCAAAGCAATGGAAAGAACGATATTCTGTTTTGTCTTCACCGTCTGTTGCATAACTTTCTCCCAAATTAATTTAACTGTTTCTCCAATTCGCTTTCCAGATAAATAAAATCTTCATCATCCGGCAGCATCCGGCGCAACTGTTTTACGATTTCCAGTGCCTGTTTGTACATTCCGTTTTCCGTTAATGTAAGAACCTGCTGCTTTACTTCTGAAGCCATCTTCTCTAACTCATTTTCAGCCTTCTGCTTTCCAATGTTGTCCTGTTGTTGACCAACCAGCTGCGCAAACGCTTTGACCGTCTCCCCCAGCGCCGGCCACGCAATTGCGGCCTGCTTGAGATTCTCTAATCTGCTGTTCCAATCGGTTTCCGCACATTCCAACGCTCTCTGAATCCACACTGCGCCGCGACAGGATTCCTCTACCATTTCCATCTCACCGGTGAAAGCCTCATCGGTATATACCCACTGCGCATATTTCAGATTGCAGGTTGCATATTCCCAAAGGTACTGCTTTAATTCCTCATAACTTTTGCCGGCTGCACATGTTGTTATGACAGCATTTACCGCTTTCGCATGGAAATAATCATAACGGATATTTTCCTGTGTCTGTAATTCGATCAGATGCATACGAATCTTATCCCACAATTCTTCGGAGTGATAGGATTCCAGCACCATTACCTGCGCCATCCACTGAGAAAACGGCAATTCCAGAAGCATCTGTTCCAGTGGAAGAATATGAGTTTTCCCATAAGTCCAATACTCGTCCTCCATAAGGAGAAATTCTCCGTTGTTTTTCAGCTTCATCTGCAGATCCTGCATGAGTTCATCCGCTTTCTTCACATCTTTGACAAATGGAATGCTTTCTTCAATGATCTGCTCCTGTTCGTTTTTCTCCTGCTCATCGTGCAGCTTACAATTCTCCACAAAGGCATTGCCGCACTCTGCTAATTTCTCCTGCAATTCGTTTTCCTCGTCCGAGGTCAGATTACCGGTCTTTTTCTTTTGCATCATTGCCTTGATCCAATAATAATAAAGACTGTAGTTCGTCTCGTAAGTGTTTCGCCCATCCTGTGTGAAAACCGCACAATCGTTCAATGCCTGATCCGGTTGATCCAGCCACAGATCCGCCAAAAGCGCCGCCACATAAAAAGCGCCCCTGCACTGATTTGCAAACGGTTCATCCACATTTTTTACCAATTCAATCGCTGATACAGCATACGTTCGAAGTTCTGTCGCAACCGTTGGATCCGCATATTCCTGCAGAATCTGAAGATACCATTTCATATTGTTCGGCTCTGTTTCGATGAGATTCTTTAATATCTGTACATTGCGTTCCCGATGCTTACACCGCTCTTCTTCATTTGCAAACGCATATCCATAGTGATGTACAAATGCATCGATTTTCTTGCATCTTCCTCTTGCCGGTACGAGCGACTCATGCACACTTCCCTCAAAATGCGTATCCGCTTCCAGCTTCATCATACGGGCTACCCACTCATCCACATAAGAAGATCCGTCTGATTGTAAATAATTGCGGGCTTTATATACTGCCTGTTGATATTCCTTATATTCACCTGTCTGAAAGAATGCAATGATCGGCGTCACATCCTCAAACCATTCATCATCATCCAGAAACAGAAACCATTCTCCTGTTGCAAGTGCAAGTCCTGCATTACGGGCCTTCGCAAAATCATTGCACCATGTAAACGGGACAAATTTATCTGCATAAGATTCCAACGGCTTTTGCCACGTATCCGGGCAACCGGTATCGACGAGAATGATCTCCGTATTCAATTCGTCCCTTATTCTTTTCAGAGAACGTAAACATTTTTCCGTTGTATCTTCTCTTCCCGAAACAAGAAGGGATATCGATAATAATTTATCTGCCATCTTTTTCTCCTATGCATTTTCTATCATTGTTAATCGAATCCGAAGCGTCAATTCTGCCAAATCCAGATCGTTCGGTTTCATCTGTTTCAGTTGCTTTAACACGGAGAGGGCATCTTCATATTGCTTCTTATGTACAAGCTTATGAACCTCCTCAAGTACCCCTTGCTCCAGCCTTTCCATTTCTTCTTTGGCCGCATCCTCTTTCCTTACGACTTCCTCACCCAAAGCATTCATGTAAGACTTCATCACGTCCGCCCATTCCGGATTCACAACGACGATCTCACGATAAATCTCCAATGCACGCTTCATATCGGTTGCTTCCAACGCAAGCGCGTCTCTGACGCGAAATGCCACCTGACCATAGATTGGAAGAAGTTCCAATTCTTCCTCAATGATCTCTTGTTTATAGTATTTGTCAAGAAATGAGGTCGCTTTATCTGCAAAGAACTGTAACGCTTCTCTCTTTTTGTCATATCCCTGCCCGACGCTATGTAACACCTCAACCTCTGCCATACACGTATCAAAGTACGCATAACGGACATTCTGTTCGGTTCGCATTGTCTCAAATTCCAACTTCTTCAGGATCATATCGGAATACTCCGCATTGGACAGATAACGGATTAAATCCTTGCACCACTTATCATATGGGATTGCCAGATAATACGGCTCTGTCGCAATTCCATGTTTATTCATAATTGCGGATATATTTTCCGGGGTCAAAAATATATTCGAAGTACTCTGCAAAAACTTCTGAAATTCTTCCGGCAGGATTTCCGCATTCCCATCCATGTCTGCAACAAGAATTCTTGCATAATGCAGGTACCACTGTGATCCCTCCAGTTGCGCTACAATTCGTAATAACCGCTCGTATTTCTTTTGATCCTTCTCTTCCCAAGCCTGTATTTCAATAAAGAATTTTGGCTGTACCACCGGATTGTTCCAAGCCAGTTGGGCCACTTCGATAAATTCCTTTGTCGTCGGCAATGTTGCCATCGCTTCCGCCACAGCTTTCAAGAATCCGTCAAACAAATATACCCGGTTCTTATCCCACCCCATCTGTGCAACATATTTCTTAAGCTTGCCTGCATCTTTTCGTTTCAGTTCACAGGCACACAGAATCGAATACGCTCTCTGCTGTGGGAAAACATCAAACGCCTCTCCGACCAAGAGAGAACTTTTCTGATTGGCAAATCGTATTTTATTCTTCGATAACGCCTTTTTAATTTTAAAGTATCGGTGAATACTGTCCTCCGCCTCGCTCCACTTTCCCATATCAAAGTAGACGGTAGCCTTACAAAGATACATATAAGCGTGGCACATCTCGTTCATACGCGGATCCTTTAAGCCACGCTCCGCCATCTGTAAACTATCCTCAAATTCACCTAAAAAGAACTTTCCTTCTGCGGCTCCGGCATAAAAGGTTCCGATGTCCCAATTATCCCTCTCATTGTTTCGATCCTCGGTAAACGCTAAGCTTTCCTCGCCAAATCGGTACATCTCCTGATAATCCTTGATGGATCGGTATTCCTGCATCAACTGTACACGCCAGCGAAGACGCTCAGGCTCTTCTTTAATCATTTCCAGAAGCAGTGGTGCATTTCTGTCAAAATGTTTCCGCTTTGCTTCCGGTGTCTGGAAAATATATCCGGTATGGTTTGCAATCAATTCCAGATTGAATGCCTCGCCGCGTATCGGTGCCATGTATTCATGAATCTTGCTGTGAAAGCATGTGTCCGCATCCAGCTTAATCATGCGGCTTGCCCAGAAATCATCATAATGAATAAAATCTGCGTCATAATAATTTCTCTGGATATAATTGACGCAACCGTATTTTCTGTACTGTCCGCTCTTGAAAAACTGAATCAGTGCCTCGGGATTTTCAAACCATTCATCATCGTCGATGTACAGAAACCATTCTCCGTGTGCTGCTTTCATTCCCACATTACGTGCTGCTGCAAAATCATCGCACCATGTAAAAGGAATAATCTGATCCGTGTACTTTGTGAGTTGCGCCCGAAGTTCCGCCGGACATCCCGTATCAACCAGGATCAGTTCCGAATCGAGGCCTTCCAGAATCGGGACAAGGGAATCCAGACAGCGAATGGTAGTGTCTCTTCCGCATACCAGCATTGAAATTGTCAATTTACATTTTGCCATTATTCTTTTCCTCTCTCAATTTCATCAATTAATCCGAGCGCCCTCTGCGCTATATCCGGAAGACACAATGTATATCCGTTCAATATCTCCGGCTTATAATACCGGGATAATAATATCATCACTTGCTCATGATAATTTTCCCGTAAAAACGTTCTTTTTGTAATAGCAATCCGTTCCCAATATTTCCGGCTTTCTTCTATCATCATATCACAGAGCTGCTTATGATCCCAAATACTTCTCCATATCGTTTCCGCAGAAGTCCCTTTTGCGTGTTCCACCAACAACTCCAACAGAATCGGCATCAGGCGCGGATATGCATATACCACACTTTGATTCCATTCCAGTTTCAGGAACAAGCGTATTATCTCTGCTTCATTATCCTGTGCCAGATTACACAGAAGCTGAACCAGATACGCTTTCTTTTTATTGATCATATCATAAGTACTGTCAACAATGAGCGCTTCCTGCCAGATTGCATACTGTTCTTCGTCTTCAGTGATCTCTTTTTCCAGCGCAAAATACTTCTCAACGCATGCCTTTGCTTCATCCCACGCCTTCTTTTCCGCAGAACCGATTGCTTCCTGCAACAGCAGATATGCAACACCCAGCCGACTGCAATTTTCACTTGATACAGCCTTTCGCACCTCATCCAACGCTTCATCCGCGCGATTCTGTTCCAATACAGACTCCACCAGGCCTGCATAGAAGGTGGCCGCCAGCCGCTTCATAACCGGTTGTTGCTTATAATTTTCATTTTGTAAAGCCACTCTACAGAACCGTTCCAGTTCTTTCCACTCTTCTGCCGAATAATATTCCTGTACCAACTGGATCGCCCAACGCAGCTGATCCGGTTCTTCCGCCATCATTTCTTTTAACAGAGGCACATTTCTTTCGTATCGCTTTCTCCGTTCCTCCTCTGTCGCATAAATATAGCCTGTATGATTGGCGATTGCTTTAATATTTTTTCCTTTTCCATATACCGGATCAAGGTATTCATGAATCTTGCTTCGGAAACGCACTTCATCGTTCAAACGCACCATTCTCGATACCCAGTTATCGGTATAGGTCTGATATTCCGGATCGAAAAAGTTACGCTGCACATAATTGGCATATCCGTAATCATGATATTCTCCGCTGTTAAAAAAGCGAATGATTTCATCTGCATTTTCAAACCATTCATCATCATCAATATACAGAAACCACTCGCCTCTTGCCTCAGAAAGTCCGCAATTTCTCGCCTTGGAGAAATCATTACACCACAAAAAGGGAATAACACGATCTGTGTACTCCCATAAGAGTTCTCTCACTTCTGGTTGTGTACTTGTATCCACAACAATCAATTCGCACGGCAAATGTTCCATGATTGGAAGCAAGGAGTCCAGGCATCTTCGAATTGTTCCGATCCGGTTTGACGCCAATAATGAAATTGATAATAGTGGCCGTCCATGCTCCATATATAATCCGTCCCTGTAATAAAAAAAGGAAGAGTGAAACATTCGAAGCATTTCCCTCTTCCTTTATGAATTCCTAGAAAATTACTGTAATAATGACATTACACCCTGTGTTGCCTGGTTGGCCTGCGCAAGCATTGACTGACCTGCCTGAGCAAGAATGTTGTTCTTGCTGTACTCAACCATTTCTTCTGCCATATCGGTATCACGGATCTGTGACTCTGCAGATGTTGTATTCTCTACAACGTTATCCAGGTTGTTGATCGTATGCTCAAGTCTGTTCTGGATAGCACCGAGACTGGATCTCTGTGCGGATACCTTGGAGATTGCCTCTGCGATCGTATCAATTGCGTAAGTAGCTTTCGCACCGGTTGTGTCAACAAGATTCAGTCCCTTAACTCCAAGACCTGCGGCAGTCATGCTATCGATCGTAAATGTAATCTTGTTCGTTTCATCCGCATCAGCACCTACATGAAGTCCCATCTGAAGTCCCTGTGTGCTCTGAACGGTACCCTCTGAGATAATAAAGGTAATCTGTGTATTGTCGTTAGCGTACTGTGTGCCAGTCTTCCAGTTCGCATTAACAGTTCCGGTTCCGCCAACGGTTGCAGTCGTCTTTGTTACTTTTGCCTCATGACCTGCATCGGTTCCGATGGAAGATGCCTTACGAAGTTCGTCTGCGATTAACGAATATGCCTTCTTTGCGGAAATAACCGACGCGTCATTATCGCCGACACCGTCAACCTTTCCGGTTGTAGCATTCTCAGTCATTGCAACCATCGTCTGTGTTCCCACGATAACCTTGTCGCCATCCTTGACTAACGAGGCGATCTGTGTAGCAAGAAGTACATTCTCGGCAGTATCAACCGAAGTCTTATCCTTGGCAATTGTATACTCGGTTCCGTTAATCTGGATAATGCTTCCGGTTCCCGGCTTGCTTGAAACGAATTTTCCTGATGTAATTGCTTCTCGAATATCTGAAATCGTAGTTCCAATCGTGTATCCCTTTGAACCGATGGTAATCGTAGAACCGAATTTCAGTGCATCCATCTTAAATACACCGGTTCCGGTTCCGACACCGGTTAAGGAACCAATAATACCAGCATCCTTTGCAGAGATGACATTGGTTGTTGTCTTTCCGTTACCTTTCAACAGATATGTCTCATTGAACTTCGTTGTCTCAGCAACACGATCGATTTCTGTTGTAAGCTGAGCGATCTCATTCTGGATTGCCTGACGATCGCTCTCACTGTTTGTTCCGTTGGCAGCCTGTGTAGCAAGTTCGTTCATACGCTGTAACATAGAATGTACTTCTGTTAAAGCACCTTCTGCTGTCTGTACTGCGGAGATACCATCCTGTGCATTGGTAGATGCCTGATCCAATCCTTTGATCTGCTTGCGCATCTTCTCCGAAATGGAAAGTCCTGCTGCATCATCTGCTGCACGGTTGATCTTGTAACCGGATGATAACTTCTCTGTTGCCTTTGACTGAGATGAAGTTGTGATGTTTAACATTCTGTTGGCGTTCATCGCCTGCATGTTGTGCTGTACTACCATTATTTGTTTCCTCCTTGAATCCTACGTAACGTCCTTGGTTACTTGTTTTGATAATATAGGCGCTTGCTGAACGCCTCGGGTAAACAACGCTTGCTGGGCGTCATAAATGGTGTTTGCTGGACACCATTTTTACTTGGTTACTCTTTATATCGGGCTCTTTACGGATTACTTAACCCCAAAGAAGAAATTTTTTCTATATTTTTTCAGAATATTTAATATGGATTTCTCCTTATGCTTTATATTCAACACAAAAAAGGCGGCGGGAGCAACCCGTCGCCAGTTTTGTAATAGTAGTATAGCAATGAATAGCAAACAGCAATTAACCAAGTAAGGACAGTACACCCTGATTTGACTGGTTCGCCTGAGCGAGCATTGACTGGCCGGCCTGTGCAAGAATGTTGTTCTTGCTGTACTCAACCATTGTCTCAGCCATATCAGTATCACGAATCTGAGATTCAGCGCTTGTAGTATTCTCAACTACGTTGTCCAGGTTGTTAATTGTGTGCTCAAGTCTGTTCTGAACAGCACCAAGTGCAGATCTCTGAGCAGATACCTTAGAGATTGCATCGCTGATTGCATCGATCGCGTATGTAGCCTTAGCACCTGTCTTATCAACAAGGTTCAGTCCCTGTACGCCAAGTCCTGCAGAGTTCATTGTGTCGATGGTGAAGGAAATCTTGTTTGTCTCATCGGCATCAGCACCTACGTGGAGTCCCATCTGTAAGCCCTGATTCTTCTTTACAGATCCTTCATTGATAATGAATGTAACCTGTGTCTTAATCTGATTTGCATCACCAGCAGCTTTAGCTGTAGCGGCATCCGCTGTAATCGTTGCTGCACCTACTGTCTTAGATCCAGTAGAATCAACCTTAGCCTCGCTACCTGCATCAGCTCCGATAGAAGATGCTTTACGAAGTTCGTCTGCAATCAACTTGTAAGCCTTGTTTGCAGAGATTACGGATGCATCGTTGTCACCAACACCATCCTTCTTTGTCTCAGTCATAGCAACCATTGTCTGTGTTCCAACAACAACCTTGTCACCATCCTGAATCAAAGCTGCAATATCCTTTGCTGCAAGACGATTTTCTGTCTTATCAACATCAGAGCCATCTGTCTTTGCCACGGTATACTCTGTACCATTAATTGTAATAATGCTACCGGCTCCAACAGTTCCACCAATATTGATGGTACCAGTTCCATTGATTGTATTACGGATATCAGCGATTGTTGTGCCAATGGTATAACCCTTAGATCCGATTGTGATAGACTGGCCATACTTTAATGTATCCATCTTGAATACAGCTGTACCAGTTCCGACACCGGTAAGAGATCCTGTGATACCTGCATCCTGAGCAGAAATCTTAACTGTAGATGTCTTTCCGTTACCCTTTAACAGGTAAGTCTCGTTGAACTTTGTTGTCTCAGCAACACGGTCGATCTCAGTTGTTAACTGATCGATCTCATCCTGGATGGAAGAACGGTCAGACTCACTGTTTGTTCCGTTGGCTGCCTGAGTAGCAAGCTCGTTCATACGCTGTAACATAGAGTGAACTTCTGTTAAAGCACCTTCAGCTGTCTGTACGGCTGAGATACCATCCTGAGCGTTTGTAGAAGCCTGATCAAGACCTTTGATCTGCTTACGCATCTTCTCAGAAATGGAAAGTCCTGCTGCATCATCTGCTGCACGGTTGATCTTGTAACCGGAAGATAACTTCTCTGTTGCTTTGGACTGCTGAGATGTTGTTACATTGAGCATTCTGTTGGCGTTCATCGCCTGCATGTTGTGTTGTACTACCATAATAATTCCTCCTTGAATCTTTGTCCCCCGCGTCCTTGCGGTTCGTTGTTTAGTTTGTAATGTCCATCCTTCCGGCCGTACGCTCCGTCGAGATTTCGATTACGGTACCGTAATCAAAGACAACTCTTTGTTTACTTACTTTTTATATCGGAGGAAATCTCCGATACTTTATAGCAAAATAAGAAGAAAATTGAAATTTTCTTCCTGCTACCATATGATGTATAAGGCTACTTCTTACCGTCCATATATCTTGATTCCATATACCCCGGATGAGTCATTGTCTTATAATATCCGGTAATCGCCTTACTGTTTGCACGCACATCCCTGGCGTGTTTTTTTACGGTTGTAAACTTCTGCATCATCAGATCCTTGTTACGCGCTTCCTGCGCCTGGATCATGATGCTTTTGTCCGTAATGCTGCGGATACGCTGCTGCATTTCTCTGATGATGTCCGCATACTGCTCCTTGTTGCCTTGCAGTTCTTCTTCCACCTGTGCATAAAGTTTCTCGAATCCGCTGTCCAGCTGATTCAGCTGGTCGATACAGGCACTCTTATCCTCCACGGTCTGATCGAAATCATCAACCGGAGTCGAAAGTTCCGTAAGCTCCTTTTTCTGCAGATCATTCAGACGGATGATCTCATCGAGAACTTTTTCTTTCTTCCTGAGGCTTTGGAGCATGATTGCTAAATATGTATCTGCCATAGTTCCCCCTGTTATGATACCGCTACATTGGTTCCGTTGGCAGTCTTTGCCATAACTTCCTTCCATGTGTCGCGCATGGTACGAAGATGCTTTAATACTTCTTCGAGGATCTCCGCATCTTTCTTGATATTTGCCTCACGAAGCCTGCGGATCAGATAAGAATACACGGCATTAAAGTCCTTGGATACCGGATATTTCTCATCCAGAGTGGACTGGAATTCGATGATGATACGCTCCGTTTTAATAATATTGGTGTGTGCTTTCTGGATATCGTTCTTCTCGATCGCCATAATCGCGATATTCGTGAACTTGATTGCTCCATCATAAAGCATCAATGTCAATTCTGCCGGCGAAGCAGTAAGTATTTTGCTGTTGTTGTATGCTGCGTAGCCCTGATTCTGAATCATCGCAACTCCTCCCCTTAACTTCTTTTTCATCTAATGAAGTCAGCTTTTAACTGCTTCCAAGCATGGAACTCAGAGAGCTGGTCTGGCTTTGTAACTTAGACATAGCGGTTTCCATGTTCGAGAATTTCTTATAGTAATAATCTTCCTTATCGGACACTTTGCTTTCCCACTGTTTGATGGTCTTGGTGAGGTTGGAATACTCCTTATCCAATTCCTTATCATTGTAAATCTTATAACGGGAACGAAGACTGCTGGACTGCATCTGCTGATCCATCGCTTTGTACAGATTCGTACTGAGCTGCTTCATGAAATCAATCACGGTATCCGGATTCTTTGTGATGGCATCCATCAGCTTGTCCTTGTTTCCGGATGTATTCTCATCATCCTCATCACCGTCAATGTGATAGGCATTCTGCTCATTCTTTGCCGCATTCAGATATCCGAGTGTCTGGATGCCGAAGCTTGAAAGCGAGTAATCCTTTCCATCGATCGTAATCGGGCTGGACATCGCCGTCATCATAGAATTCATGATAGTTCCAAGCGAGGTATCCCTGCGGAGAAGGGAATCCTTAATCTTCGTCTCCCACTTTTCGATCTCCGTGTCAGACATCTTGTCCTTTTCGTCATCCGTCAGTGGCTCGTAACTACCTGCAGAATCCGCATTATACAGTTTCGTGATCTCATTGATGATATTATTGTACTCTGTCAGAAAATCTTTAACCTTATCATAGATTCCCTGTGAGTCCGTTGTCGTCGTAATTGTGATTGCGGTACTGTCATCGAGTGTTGACAAATCAACATTCTCCGGATCCGTCACATCATCGGTCACACCGGTAACTGATACATTCAATCCATTGATTGCGAAATCATTGGTCGTATTGGTATACTTTACGCCGTTTAATGAGATGACTGCATCGCGTCCATCAATTTTCACAGCCTGATTGTCATAGGTATTATTCACTGTATCAAGACCAAGTAAGCCGAGCAGTTTCTTCGATGATGCGCTCTCATCGTCAGACATCTCGATTTCTTCCATAACAACGTTGCCGTCTTTGTCTTTTACCAGATTACCGTCATCATCCGTCTTTGGAATCTTCTTTGTGGTTGATGCACTGATGGTAAAGTCCGCTGCCTTTCCGGTATCTTTGGAGCTGACAAAAAGGCGCCCATTATTCTCGTCAAAGCTTGCGTTCAAGCCATTCTCACGAAGGGCACTGACAACATCCTGGATCGTGCTGTCCTTGCCGAGTGTGATCTTTTGCGTGACAGCCTCGCCCTTTTCGTTGGTCGTATGGACATCTAAAGTTGTATCTTTGCCGTCTGTATAGCCAAGCGCACTCAGCTTTGTCCCGGATGTAATCTTGATAATGTTGCCATCCTCATCTCTGCCGTCCGTCTTCTCAAGTGACGTTGTACCGTCCGCATTGGTCACTTCCTTGCGGAGCGCCAGTTTGCCGCCGGTCAGATAACCGGACTGTGCGGTCGACAGTACATGAAGCTTCTGTGTTCCGTTGACAGCATCTCCACTTGCCGTAACCGTCGCTTTTGTCGTGTCGGAAACAGTTGTCTTCTTCATGCTGTACGCACTGGAATAACGAAGCTTACCCACGCTGTTGTACAGGCTGTACACCTTTGTATTTAAATTCTTCCAGATCTCCTGTTTCCAGCCTAATTTAGTCTGTTCCTTTGTATATTTCTCGGTCTTCTGACTATATGCCGATACCAGTTCCTGAACAATCGCATCCGTGTCCAGTCCGGAATTGATACCCGATACTCTCATTGCCATAGGGGTTCCCTCCTAATTCTTCTTGCCACGATCTCTACTAACTTTATTATCTCTTCTCGTCTACCATAAGTCCTGCCATCTCCCATACTTTGGCGATCATGTCCAATGTCTTCTCCGGTGGGAGTTCCTTGATCACTTTCTTGGTGTCCTTATCTACGATCTTGATCGTTACACGGTTCGTTGCCTCGTGGATACCAAAGATTGCTTCCGAATTCATCGCTTTCTTATTGATATCATCGATTGCTTTCTTGATCTGGGCATTCTGCTTGTCCTGATCCTGCTGCTGTGCATTGCTGCCGGTTTCTTCGCCGCTTGTCTCTTTGATATCTAATGCAACCGTTGCCTTCGCAATATTGTTTGAGATACCGACATTCTCTGTCTGTTCAACTTTTGATCTTGCTTCTTCTCTTGTTTCTGCAGTTGACGCACTTCCCTGATATGTCATTGCTGCACCTTTAATTGCTTCAATTCCCATGATGATGACCTCCTGTTTTCATTCATGCTGCTTTTATGTTGAACTGAAATCCTTTTATCTAGAAGAAATATCGGAGGGATTCCTATAAAAGTTAACCCTCCGATGAATTTTATCCCATAATATTTTTTAACGCCTCGAAGCTGTCTGCATGCAGTGCCTCTTCGTTCTCTTTCTGGATCTGTAAGTATACTTCCTTACGGTATACCGGCACATCCTTCGGAGCCGAGATACCGATTTTGATCTGATCGCCGCGGATCTCCAGCACGGTGATCTCGATATTGTTGTTGATTACAAGGGCTTCGCCTTTCTTTCTCGTTAATGCCAACATATCTATTCACCTGCCTTTTCTTTCTGGTCTTTCAGAATCTGATATACTTTGTATTTTACCGGATAGTCGTCCTCAACAATAAGCTGGACTCCCTTATGGGTATCCATGTTGATGATGAGCGGTGCTTTCAGATTCACGGAAAAGTCCTCAACCTTCTTCGGAACCGTTACGGTTACGAGGATGTAGGTGTTCTCTTCATTCAATTGTCCGAGCGGTGCAATCATCGCTTCGTTTACGTTTGGTTTATAGTCTGCTTTGACTGCAAGCGGCTCCATAACCGGAAATGCGATATCCGTGTCGTCCATGGACTGCAGCCACATGATGGAATTATGTTTTTTCTGCTTCTCCTCGTCGAAAATTAATGCGAACCGGTTCAGGTCCGGAAATCCGATCATGCCTTTTTCCAGGGTTATGATCTTGTCATCTGCGATCTCGATCTCGCCGAAAATTCTTGTTTTTGCCTTCATGGTCTTTTCTCCTCTCGCTCCGCGATGAATTTATGAAAACTCAAAGCCGGATTGTCCTGACCCGCTGCTCCGCGGCTTTGCCCCCGGCTTTCAGTTTTTTACAAATAATCAAGCAGTGTCTGCTTTCCAACCTTCGCTGCTGCGGTCAGGCTGGAAGTATATGCATTGTAAGATGCGGAATAGTCGATAATGATATCCGAAATCTCACGGTCATCATTGCTGGACTTCAGCTCCTCAACGGTCGTCTTCTGGTTCTCGACACGGGTCTGTGTGAGGTCCAGACGATTCTGCAGACTACCGATGTTGGTGATCGCATTGTTGACGTCCCCAAGATAATTGTCAAAGTTGGTAATATACTGCTTGTAGGTTTTCTTCAGATTATCGTTTGCATAATCCGCTTCTTTTTGTGCCGCATCAAGATACGTCTGAAGCACCTTCTGCGAATCCGCATCCGCGTAGGAATCACGCTCCATCATCTGCTTGATCTTGTCCACTTTATCATTGGCTTCGATTGCCTTGCTTACGATGTCGATCATCTCGGTCACATCACGTCCGATGCTCGTATCAAATACTTCGCTCGCCTGTGTGTTTGCAGGAAGTGTGATTCCGCTTGAAATCTCGAAGAGAATCTGCTGATTCTCTTTCGTGTATGTGACAGCCTCGTTCATGTCCGGCGTCTTCATTTTACAGTCATAATAGTACTCCGGTCTTGCCTCTCCTGCATCGAAACCGGTCTTGGTATAAGACATGCTGAATTCTGCCTTGGTCTGTGCCATCGTGTGCGCAATGTTCTTGCCGAGCACGAGTTCGCCGGTCTCTTTCAAGAAAATCATGGCATCTTCGTCAAGCGTTAAAGCATCATCTCCGTTTGCATTTACCGTTGCGGCGCGCCACTGTTCCTCATTGTCGTATACAACGACTTTTCCGGTCATATCGGTCGTGTTGCCACCCGCTGTGTAAGAGAATTGATCAAAAGAATCCACCCCATCATATGCCAGACGCAGTCTGCTGTATGTATGTGTGCCGATCTCTGTCGTACATGCGGTCTTCGCATCTGCTGGAACGTCCGTCTCTCCAAAATAGTAGCGGTGTTCCTGCAGATCCTGATAGGTAAATTTCTGGTCAATATTGTATGTCGTATCCTTCTCATCCGTCTTAAAGGTCAGCTGGGATGAGGTACGATAACCAGTAAATACGGTGCGTCCCGCGTAGTCCGCATTGCCCTCACTGTAGACCTGATCGCTCATCGCCTGAAGCTGCTTTAAGATCGTGCGGCGGTCATCCGCGGTCAGTGTATCGGTCGAGCCGTTGACACACTGGGTACGGATATCGGTCAGGATTTTCTTCATATTGGTTAATGCGGTCTCTGTTACATCGAGCCACGCATTGGCATCGGAAATATTATTGTCCAGATACTGCGTGATATGACTCAAACTTGTCTGCATACGCAGCGAACGGATCGCAACAACCGGATCCTCGGAAGGACGGCTGATCTTCTTCTGCGTTGTCATCTGCGTATTGTATTTGTCGACCAGCACCTTGTTACCGTTAATGTTTGATTTGGTGTTGGCGGTAATCATGTTATTGGTTACACGCATGTGTATTGCCCCCTTTTGTCTTTACCTGGGTTATACATCCATGTATTGGTCTGCGACGCTTCCCTGCGCCGTCAATTTATATATCGACCTATACTCCCGTTTCATTAATCAGTTTGTCATACATTTCTGACATTACGGAAATTACTTTTGAAGCCAGGTTGTATGCATTCTGATATTTGATCAGGTTTAACGCCTCTTCATCTTCATCGACACCGGACACGGAAGTTCTCTGATTTCCGACCGCAGTCTGAAGATTATAGTAATTCTTGTAACTGATATTGGTCTTGTCCACATCGACCGTGATATCGGACAAAAGCGTCTCGAGGAACGACTCCGCATTATCGCCGCGGAACATCGTGACATCCTTCTGTAAGGTCAACAGTTTCTCTACGATATCATACTTTGCCTCACCGTTATTGATCTCGGTAGAAGTCGAAAAATAATTCGGATCCTGAATGGATTTGGAGTTCACCGCAATATTGCTGGCAAGGAATCTGTAGTAACTGTCATCCTTCGAGCTGATGGTAAAAGGCGTGCCGTCCGTTGTTGCCTTGTCATCATAATCACTCGCGTCATATATTGCGCCGGTCTTCGTCTGTCCGACAAAGAAAGCACCCATCGGGCTTCCTGTCAGATCCACACCCTGTTTTTCAATGTCGTTAAACATCTTGACGAAGTTGCGGACAAATTCGTTAATCTGTGCCTGATAATAAGGTACGCCGAGTGCATCCACGGTGTCGCCGCAAGTAAGCTGCATTCCCTCAATCTTGTCGATACGCTCTGCCGGAATCTCCTCCGTCAGATTGAATTTAATGCTCGTGATACCATCCTGACCGACGGTTGCTTCCCAGCTGTCATAGTTATAATGACGGTTGCCCACAGTCAGTATGCCGTTTTCCGGCAGATTGAGCGCGTGCATATCCGTGGTGGACGGGAATGTCATATTGATACTGCTGCGCGTCACGCCGTCCGCGTCCGTTGCAGTCTCGACACTGTCCACCGTTCCCTTCATATTTTCTGCATTATTACCGTCTCGCACGGAAAAAAGCGCCTTAAGGCTTCCTCCTGCAGTACCGGTCGTTGCCGCGAAATCCATTCCCGTATCAGACCAGACAATGGAATAAAGTCCGTCTGCATCGGTCTGGTTGTATTTGTAATCCGAAGTCACACAATCCAGTGTGCGGTAATCATTTCCGTCAACAAGAACCTGTCCGTTGATGATAACACGATAATTCGTGCCGCCAAGATTCTGTCCGTATGTATTGTGAACTTCATACTCCTGCGTCTCGACATTGACAAGTTCAGAGAGCTGATCGACCAGATTCGCTCTCTGATCACGAAGCTCATTGGCATGTCCGCCACGGACTTCGATCATGTTGATCTCTTTATTTAAGATTGCGACCTTCTGCGAGATTGCATTTACCGTTCCCACACTGCTTTTGATTTCTTCGTTGGCATCTTCCTGCATCTGCGACAGGCTTGTGGATAACTCATTAAAATAAGTACACAAGCTCTGTGCCTGATGGATAAACTGGTTACGGACACTGACTTCCTCTCCCTTGGTCTTTAAAGTATCAAGACCGTTAAACATTTTGGCAAAGATCGTTGTAAATCCGATCTGTGTATCGTCATTCTTGATCGTATCCTCTACCTGATACAGGTAATATAATTTCTGCTCATAATATCCCTTGCTCGAACTGTTCTGCCAGTACTTTGCATCATAATAGAGATTGCGCTCCTGTGTGATCGCAGTCGCGGAAACACCGGTTCCGGTACTTCCGTAACGGGCATTGACACGGATCGGATCGGTAGATTCAAGTGTTGTCGTCTGTCTGGTATAACCCTTTGTCTGCACATTTGCGATATTGTTCGCAGTCGTATTTACAGACGTCTGAAATGAGGACAGAGCACTTGCCCCAATATTAAGTCCGAAAAATTGTGATGGCATATTCTACTCCTCCTGTTCCTTACTCATCCACAGCTTCACGGTTATCGCCCTGTCCCGGACGAATCCGCTTCTACTTAAGTCCTGTCACGATCAGTTCCGTCATCTCGCTGATCACATTCATGAATCGGCTCGCTGCATTGTATGCAGACTGGAACTTGATCATATATGTCAATTCCTCATCGGAAGACACTCCCATAACCTGCTGCCGCTTATTGTCAACGGAGCATACCGTTCCCTCAAGCGTCTCGGTTGCCGACTGGTAAGTGTTGCCGACAAGTCCAAGCTGCGAAACCAGCTTGTCGTAATATTCCTCAAATGTACACGGCTTCTGATCATTCGGATTAAGGACCATATCCTTAACATTCCATGCATCCGCAAGACGGTGTCCGAAGTCATAATCAACGGCTCCGTTCGCGGTATAAGCCGGCATCAGTGTAATCTGTTTCTTGAGATCCGAATTGATCGTCACCGAACCAATGCTGTACATGGTGGATGAATTATCCGGATCCTCTTCGTTATATACATAATAGGTTTTGCCGTCTGTGCCGGTCACTTCGGTGTACCGGTCCACGCCAACCCTTGTAAAAAGCTCTCTCGGTGGAAGTTTTCCATCCACGCCTCTTGCACAGTTCTCCGCATCAAGGATCTTGGTTCCTGCCGGATAAACCGTTCCGTCCACGGATGTAATTTCGGAATCCGACTCGATATTCGGGCAGTACACATCGTTCATTGCCTTCACGATTCTGGAAAAAAGCGTATCAATCTGGGCTTCTACTTCCATTACGGTACTGTTGGAAACTTTGCTGTATGCTTTCTCCGTCTCCAGATCGGCTGCCACACCGTATCGGTTTCCTCTTGCGAGAAGCTTTGATTTAATCCCGCCGACATCGGTATTCATCTCGGTAGAGATCTCATCTTCCAGACGAAATACCGGAACATACTTCTCGTTTGCAAGATCCGACTGCTGCGGCCAGTAAGGGGTATAAAAACCGGTACCTTTCGCCGGATTTAATCCCATATTGTAACACTTATGGTCGTCAATAAAGCGTACGCCCTCAAAATCCACGTAACAGAATCCTGTCGCATCTTCTGTGACATCGATTCTTCCGTACTGACCCAGTTCGTCCAAAAGTGTATCCCGTTCATCACGCAACGTCATAGCCGTCTCAACGCCACCGGCCTCAATTTTCTGAATCTTCAGATTCAGTTCATAGACACGATTTCCGATCTCGTTGGCACGATCAACATCATCTTTAATTTGTTCATTAATATTGGATTGATAACTCTTAAGATCCGAGTAGATCGACTGACTCCGGGTTACCAGCAATTCTGCTTTTTGCAGAACAAGGTTCTGGTTGGTAGAGATCGCAGGTTTCGTGGAAAGTTCCTGAAACGCCTGCCAAAGGCTGTTCACGCTCTCCTTAAACTGCTCGCCGTTCAACTCCTGCATAAGATCCTCCACATAAGTGGCAACCTCATACTGTGAGGAATAGAACTCTTTTCTTCCTGCTTCCTGCCGGTAAGTCTTGTCGAGAAAGATATCTCTTGCATGAGCCACATCGCCGATGGATACACCCAGTCCTGACTGCTGCATATTCACGCGATTGCTGACTTCTTTGAGCTTTATATAATTCTTATCCGCAAAGCGAACCTGCTCACGAACATATCCTTTGGTATCAACATTCGCCAGGTTGTTTGCAGTTGTGTTCAATGCATTCTGTGCATTCTGGAGACCAGATGCTCCAACATAGAGAGATCCGAATCCGTTTGCCATACCTTAGTTCCTCCTCCTTGAACATCAGCCATTCCAGTTTGCTTTCCGCGAAGGGCTGACGCTGCATGTCAAGCTTTCATAGAAACCTTGACACATTCCTAGCTCGTAGCATCAAAGCCGCTACCACCCAACAGAGAGCCTGTGTTGTAGGCGCTCTTGTCGTAGTTGGCAGTCTCAGGGGCCTGACGAAGGCTTTTGAACAAAGTCATGTCGAATTCGTTTAACTCAATCGCCTGGCGGATCAGAACTGCGTTCTGCTCGCTCAGACTCTTCATCCGATTGGCTGCTTCAAGCAGGCTGTCTCTTGCCTCTGTAAGCTGCATCTGCACCTTCGGCTGCGTATCCAGAAGAGAAATGAGTCGTGTGACGGTCATCTTTCCATCTGTTCTGCCGAGTACAGTCGCAATATCCTTTAAAATCTGGATCTGCTGATTGCTGTATGCAATCAAATCATCCCCGGCCAGCTGTTCCTTCGTTGTAATCTCCTCGAGTGCAGTCACATCCGCAGCAATCAGAACATCCTTCTTGCGTTCTTCATAACCGACGAGCGTTGTGTAAATCTTCTTTTCCGCATCAAGTACATTTACAAGTTCTTCTACTAAACTGGCCAAATTTCAAATCCTCACTTACTACATAAGACTGTTATTGTACTTCTCCAGCAGCTTGCTGGCGAAATCTCCCGGCTCTACGGAATAATTTCCGGAGTCAATCATTGACTTAAGCTGTGCAACTTTGTCTTCCCTGATATCCGAAGCTTGTGATACTGCACTCTTTGCAACCTGATAATCACAACCAGCCTGTGAAATGGATACCTGATCCTTCGGTGCACTGACACTTGATGTCTTCTGTGTCTTGTAATTGCTCTGTACGCCGTACAGCTGCGCTACCTGGTTATATGCATCAATACGCATAACAGCATCTCCTTTCTTCCTTGAACTCTGTGTAACATTTGGTTACCAATAAGCTTTCTACATTATCTATCGGTTGTTTGTTTGGATACTTTAGCGCTGATTTCAAATTTTCTCAATTTGTTTGCGGAATATCATAGGAATCGTCGAAATGTGTATACCGCTTTTTGCCGCAAAACCTTGACAATGCGTCGCTTCATGCCTTATACTTAAATCTCCGAGTAGCCGGGGTGGTAGCGGTACCTTGAACCAACAATCCGCTATAGTTGGGGTGATATCTCGCAGAGGGTCCAAACGGTGGAGCTGCCCTTGGTAAGTGGCGTTGACGTCTGGGTCTTACGCAATGGGAATCTGTGAACCGAGTCAGGGTAGGAATACAGCAGCTCTAAGCAGACGCTCTCATGTGCCGTAAGGTCGCCTGGAGGGAGTTAACTGCCAAGGTAACGTCTGTCGAATGAATTCGAAGCGAGATACTCGGTTTTAAAATGCTCGATGATATAAGAAGTATAGGTTCTTGCCAATCCGGTGAGGATCTATTTTTTTACATTTGAAGTTTATGAAAATAAACCTTGACATTTCCGGTTTACAGTTGTAAACTCAGTTTAAGGTTGGTGGTTATAAACCGTTTGATGTGAAATACGAAGCAACCTGCAAACGATCTATGACCACGTATTTCAAAAACAAGGATATGGAGGAAATTCATATGGAATACGCAAAATTATGTGACAGCGACTACCGCTTCATGTGTGTGGTCTGGGATCACGCTCCGGTCAATTCCGGAGATCTTGTAAAGCTGTGTCAGGAAGAACTCGGCTGGAAGAAATCTACGACTTACACGGTCGTGCGCAAGATGTGTGAAAAAGGTTACATCACCAACGAGAATGCAACCGTCACGGTTCTGATTCCCAAGGAGCAGGCACAGAGGGAGGAATCACAGTATTTCGTTGACCGCACCTTTGACGGCTCTCTTCCCAGTTTCGTGGCAGCCTTTCTTGGCGGAAAAAAGATTTCCGGCGAAGACGCAAAGAAGCTGAAGAAAATGATTGACGAACATAAAGAAGCCTGACTATGAAAACGATCCACGAACACAAAGAATCTTAGCAATAGAAACAACGAAAACAACGGAAATGATGTATCCTGCAGATGGCACCATGGCAAACATATCTGCATCCGATTGATCAGAAAGGAATGGCTATGTTAAGCGAATTAAGTCAAATTTTCCTTACTTTTTTACAAAAAAATATGACCGTAGCGGTCGTAATCATCGCAGTTCTTCTGGCGCGCCTGCTTCTGCGCAGGATGCCAAAGAAATACTCCTATGTTCTTTGGTCACTTGTCGGAATCCGCATGATCTTTGATCTGCCGATTGCCTCAAGGCTCAGTGTATTCAATCTGTTTCGTTCCTTTGTCGGCCGCGCATCGACTGCGGAAACGATGCTGTCCCCAAAAGGCGTAACAAATCCGGTTGGCACCACTGCTGCTTCCGGCGCAATGGGCACAACCGGAACTGCTGCTTCCAATGCGATTTCCGGGAATGCAGCCGCAAGTGTTACGGCGCATTCCCTTAGTACAACCCAGATGATCCTTGGAATTCTTGGATGGATCTGGCTGATCGGAGTCGGGCTTTTCGTGGCATATGGTATCTATTCTTATATCAAATGCAGAATGCTTGTGCAGACAGCAATCCTTGCGAATGATATCGATCTGCCTGTCTCTTCGCGCAGCCACGTATCCGGTCGAAAGGCGCATTTGTTTGCAGGTTCAAACACCACATCTGTCATGCGAAACGGCGGCATAACCATATGGGAATGCGACCGGATTCCTTCGCCTTTTGTCCTGGGAATCATTCGACCGCGAATCTATATACCGTTCCGAATGGGCGAACAGGAACAGGCCTACATTCTGGCACACGAACAGTATCATGTGCGACGGTTTGATCCGCTTTGGAAGCTGATCGCGTTCCTGTTGCTTGCCGTATACTGGTGGAATCCGCTGGTATGGATCGCCTTTTTCTATATGGTGCGTGACATGGAGATGAGCTGCGACGAGGCGGTCATTGAGCAGTTTGGCAGCAGCATTAAACAAGGCTACAGCAACTCTCTTCTGGAGTTTGCGATGGAACGTCATCCGTATTCGTTCGCTCCGGTCGCTTTCGGAGAGGGCGATGCAGGAAGGAGGATTAAAAACGTGTTGAATTTTAAGAAACCACAGACCTGGGTTGCGATCATTGTGATCGTCCTGCTTGTGATCGTCGGCATCAGCTGCCTGACGAACGGCAGAGACACAAAACAGGATACGCAAAACACACAGACAAACAATTCCGAACTGGTTTCCCCGGATACACAGGACGGCCGGCTACAGGGAATGGAAATACCCGAATCCCAAGCGCAGGACTCGTCGGAATTGAATAGTGCGGCAGAGGGTGCTACGGAAGTTTCCGACAAAGTACCGGTAAAAAGCCTGATGAAATGGGCACTGGCATTCTGCAACCGAGATGTCGTCAGCATCAAGGATCTTGCCGGTGAGAGTGCGTTAGAAGATCTGAAGGATCAGAATCTTCTGGATGACAATGATAACCTCGGCTGGTCCAGTCCGTGGCCGATGGCAGAATTCGACGATGGTAAGGCCGGATATCAGATTACGAATGTAGATGCGGACAAGAATACCGCATCCATTCTGTACTATGCATGGACATCTGATCCACATATAACGGCCTGGGCAGAGACGCTTCACTACGAAGTGACAGATGGAAAGTTAGAGGTGATCAGCGAGGAACTGAAGATGCTCGACGCGATTTCCGGCGGTGCAGAGTTTGAAGCAGCTTATCCAAACGATATTACAGACACTATGATGGATTATCAGACAAACGGTCTTGGCAGAACGCTAAATGACCATGCAATGTCCGCAAACGGAATGAGTCCTGACGGCAGCTACAACCTGACGGATCCGGTTGAAGCGGCCCGCTATCTACTGAATCTGCTGCCAAATGATCGCAAGGTGGAAATTACAGCCGACAAAAAGGGGGATCTCGTTGACCTCACGGTTCATTTTACCGAAGATGATGTGACACACACGATAACCATGGAGCGCCCTTGGAGCACAGACGGCGTATGGGTTGTGCGTCAGATTGATCCGCCGATTGCTATCAATATTGCAGAATAACGTAACGATTCAATTTATGTACCCAACTACTCTACAGCAAAACAGGAGCGAACCTTACGAGGTTTTCGCTCCTGTTTTCCCATTTAGAATAAACCATACAACAATACGAGGGAAAGCATTCGCTTTCCCTCTGTCTTTAAATCTATTGGTTTTACCGAGCTCTTTCTTATCCAAAGTATCTATCTAAGAGTCCCTTAAGAGCCTTTCCGTGTCTAGCCTCGTCACGAGCCATCTCATGAACGGTGTCATGGATTGCATCAAGGTTATTCTTCTTAGCGCATTTTGCAAGGTCAACCTTTCCTGCTGTTGCGCCGAACTCGCAGTCAACTCTCCACTTAAGGTTATCCTTTGTTGTAGCCTTCATGTTTGGCTCAAGATCCTCACCTAACATCTCTGCGAATTTTGCTGCATGCTCAGCCTCTTCGTAAGCTGCCTTCTCCCAATAGAGACCGATCTCCGGGTATCCCTCACGGTGAGCAACACGTGCCATGCAAAGATACATTCCAACTTCTGAGCACTCACCCTCGAAGTTTGCCTTCAGCTGATCGAAGATGAACTTCTTATCTTCATCACTGATTTCCGGATTATTCTTAACAGTTGAAGCGTATACGCCGAACTCATGCTCCGCTGCGAGAGTAAGATCTCCCTCTACCTTCTTGAACTTATCAGCGCCAACGTGGCATACCGGACACTCTGCCGGTGCTGCTTCTCCTTCATAAATGTAACCACATACTGTACATACCCACTTTGCCATAATTCATGTCCTCCTTAAAATTTAACTTGTTTGTTTTCTTGCGCACTCCGGGCACAATCCGGAAAATTGAATCGTATGCTTTTCAATGATCCCATCAAAATGCTCCGCCGCCAATCGGTTCAGCGCATCCTGCTGCGGCAGCTCCAGATCCATCACACAACCACAACTCCTGCAATCGAAGTGGTAATGTGGCTTCGGATTTCCATCAAAGCGATCCGGACCTCCACTCACCGTAAGCTTCTGAATCTCCCCGAGATCCGCCAAAAGCGACAGATTCCGGTATACGGTTCCTAAGCTGATATTCGGGAACTCATCCTTGATATCCATATAGACGGTTTCCGCGGTTGGATGATCATAACGACCGATCAAACATTGCTGAATTGCGTCTCTTTGTTTGCTTCGTTTAATCATCGTAACTCCTTAAATCAATAATAAGAACTGTTACTGGTATTAATATAGCAAGGAGATACCACTTTGTCAACCATTTTTTTTATTTTTATTGTCTTTATTATCTTTTCTTCTTTTCAATATTTCATACATCTTTTGCAGCCTTTTTTTATTCTGGAGTCGTACAGGCTTTACAGCCCGCTCGCTTGCCCTTCTGGAATAACAGAACACATTCTTGCATTCACTTTGTTTTTTGATTTATAATTTGCTTTTTTCTTCATAAAATAATAACAATCGATAAAAGGAGTTTATCCATTGAAACGATTTGTTACTTATCTGTATGAGTACGACCGAACGATCCGCGGCCGTAATGTCGGTTTCATCCGCAACGACATCCGAAATGACTGCTGCCGGATGGAAATTCATATCCGTGGATTAGAACGCATCAAAGAAAAGGCGCCAATCTTTATTATTGTCCGGGACAGTGAATGCATCGGCATTCCTGCAGGAGAAGTTGTCATCTCGCAGGGTGTCGGAAATGCCTGCCTTGAATTGCGGGGCAATCGAATTGGGAAAACAGATTATTCTGTGAACAATATTCAGGCGGTCATTGTACGCTATAACGGTGGGAAGATGTTAATGGGATGCTATGTGCAGCATCCGGCGGGTGATCTGCTCAGCGGAACCTTCACAAAGTGGGAGGCGCAGGCAACTCCCGCGTCTCCGACACCTGATCCGGGTGCCGCGCGGGGCGTAGACAGCAATTCTGGCGATTTATACCCTAATTCTCAAAATGATTTGGGTACAGAGAACAATTCCGGCGATTTATACCCTAATTCTCGAAGTGATTTGGGTACAGAGAACGATTCTGCCGATTTATACCCTAAGAATCCAAATAATTTGGGTATGGAGAGCAATTCCGGCGATTTATACACTTATGCCAACAATTCGCAGGGTACAGAGGCAAAGGCAGAGGAAATATGCCCCACTTCCGAAGAGGCTGCGCAATCTCCAATCTACAAAAGAATTGCAATCACGGACATCCGCTCGCTTCCGTCACGCAATTGGCATCTATGTAACAACAGCTTCCTTGTCCATGGCTTTTTCTGTTACCATTATCTCATTCTAAAGACAATAAACGCCCCTGACGGAGCAAAGATGCATCTCGGAGTTCCCGGAATCTATGCCTCGCAGGAGCGCATGATGGCTTTATTATTTGGTTTTAATGATTTTGAGATTGCAACGGACAATATGATGGGAAAAAGTGATACTTCCGATATAAAATATTCCTCAGCAGCTCAAAACGACTCAGGCGACAAAACAAATTCCGATTCACAACCGTCCGCCGGCGACTTCGGCTATTGGTTGTGCCCGCTCGAAACTTGAAGATCCGAAGGAAGAATACTGTATAGCGCATGGCTTTGCCATGTGCCATGCAGGAAAAGATAGTCGCGGCTGATCCCTTCGAAGACAAAGCCGACTCTCTCCAGAAGGCGGATGCTTGGCGCATTGTCCGGCAGGACCCATGCCTGCACACGGTGCAGCTGCAATTCATAAAAAATGACTTCCAGCACTTTGGTCAATGCCTCCGTCGCATATCCCCGATGATGAACCTCGCTTGAAAATTTATAACCGATCTCGCAGGAATTGGAAAAGCCTCTCACAATATGATGAAAGCTGATTGTCCCGATAATACGCTTCGGATCTGTTTTCTCATAGACATAAAAGCGAAAAAGCGTGCCCTGCACGGCCATATTATATTCAAATGAGAGTATCTGTTTCTGAAATCCAACGGTATAGAAACCTTCCGCACGATCCGGCTCAAATCGCTCAAACAATTCCTGATCCCTAAGATAGAAATCAAGCACCTGATTCGCATGCATCGGCTTAATTATTTTCAAATTCAATCGTTCGGTTTCATATTCAAAAAGCATTCTTACTTCCTTCATGTTCTGATTTATGATATGATAAGGAAGCGCCATCTGGCGCATCGTTTCATTCGACAATATTTCTATAGCCTACAACCGAAGCTTAGCTTCGCCTAATTATATTAGTATATTCAAAGAGGAAAGTCTATGACCGAAGATGAAAAATTTATGAAAGCCGCATTAAAGCAGGCGCAGAAAGCATATGCGATTGACGAGGTTCCGATCGGTTGTGTCATCGTGCAGAACGGACATATTATCGCCCGCGGCTACAATCGCCGGAATATTGATAAGAATACATTAGCACATGCGGAACTTTCCGCTATCCGCAAGGCCAGCAAAAAGACCGGTGACTGGAGACTCGAAGACTGTACCATGTATGTCACACTCGAGCCGTGCCAGATGTGTGCGGGTGCAATCGTGCAGTCTCGTATGAAGCGCGTTGTGATCGCTTCCATGAATGCGAAGGCAGGATGTGCCGGATCGGTACTCAATCTGTTACAGATGCAACAGTTTAATCATCAGGTAGAAATCACACAGGGTGTTCTCGAAGAAGAATGTTCCCGGATGCTTTCATCTTTCTTCCGCGAGCTGCGTGAGCGCAAGAAGCATGCGGCACAGCCTGCGGAGACATAAATTCCAACCATAAACAGCCTCATCTTCTATCCCTCATAAACGCGCACAACATTTTCTCTGCCTTATTTATGAAGCAGATTCCTTACCAGCTTCTTCACTTTCGCGCCGGGCACCGTAATGCAGCGGCGCACCGGACGCATCACAAGCCAGATGCGTGACAGAATACGATACCGGATATCTTCCGTGGAAAACAGTTTCCCCTTGCGGACAAATCCGGTCATAATACCGATCATCTGATCCTCGCGAAGCGGTCCCTCCACTTTTACCTGATTATCCCCAACCATATAGTACGCATCCTTCCTGCATCTGCAGATTCGGTGCAGCACCAAAATCCCCGCATCTCTGCGATACAATACCACCTCTCCTCTGCGCAACGGACGCGCCGGAAGCGGAGACAGGATCACCTCATCTCTTCCCGGTACAAGCAGGGGATACATGCTGTAGCCCTGTGGATAAAGTTGTACGGATTGCCCGCTTTTGATCAATGTTTCTATGTCCATAAATTCACCCGCCGCGTTTTTCCTCATTGTAGCATTTTCCCTTATAAAATGCTATACTGTAAGGGATTATAAACCTACAGAGGAGTTTCCAAAAGCATGAAAATTCGAGATGGTTACCAGAAGGTCAAACTGGCAGGAGAAACCTATATTATGCCGTTCGGACAGAACGCTGCCGACCGCACGCATTCGCTGAAACTAAACGAGACAAGCGAATTTCTGTGGGACGCACTTGTAAAAGGCGCCGACGAGACACAGCTTGTTACTCTTGCTGCCAAGGAATTCGAAGCATCGGAAGAGGATCTTCCGGTTTTGCGCGATGATATTCGCCGCTTCATCTCCGGACTTGCCGCCAATAATATCATAATCTTATCCGATTCCGCAGAACCTTACTCCAGCCTTCAGCCATCTTACTATCAGATCGGACCGCTTACTTTTGCATATTACGGTCCGGAAGAATTATACCATCGCTATTTTGAAAAATTCGCGTGTGATCCGGTCGATCATGCCGATCAGAAGATTTATCTGCGCATCGGTATGCCGCGATGCAAAGAAAACGGAACGATCCTGATCCGTACCAATGAATTGCAGATCTGTGATGCCGGTTCCATATATCGCTTTCTGTTCCGGGAAGACTGGGGCATCTACGAGATGACCATTCAAAAGGACGGCGGACTTACCATCGCTTACTGCAGACCGGATGCTTTCGAAGAGGATCATATCGAACAGATTTTCCACGCGTTGCGTTTTGGTTTTCTGCTTCTTGCGCAGAAACACCATCTGTATGCGCTGCACTCCGCCTCGATCCTGTACCGTGGCAAGGCGTGGCTTTTCTCCGGTCCGTCCGGGACCGGGAAATCCACCCACACCGGTCTGTGGCATAGTCTCTATGATGTTCCTCTGCTCAACGGCGATCTCAACGTGATCGGCATCCAAGACGGGACCCCGATGGTCTATGGTCTGCCCTGGTGCGGAACATCCGGAATCAATACCGCAGAAAACGATCCTCTGGGTGGAATTGTTTTTTTACGACAGGCGCCGGAAAACCGGGTCGTCATACCGACCGCGCCGGAGAAAGCCTTCCAGCTGATGCAGCGATTGATCTCACCGATCTGGGACGCTTCCATGCTGGAAGAACAGGCAACATTCTGCGAATCCGTAACCGGAATGGTACCGATTCTGTCCTTGCACTGTACGAAAGAAAATGAAGCTGCCGAGACAATGAAACTGGCGATTGATCAACTGTAGCATCGTCCTGCGAGCCTTTTACGCGCCGAAGTCTAAAACAGCTTGGCAATAACGATTCTGACATAAAAGGAAATAACCTATGGCTAATTCACCAAAACATTACATAAAACGAATGAAAGAAGGCGCTCTCCACGAAATATGGGACGAAACCATCTGGATCTATGAATATGCCAGACACTACTGGAAAGCAATGATCTTCTACACGCTGCTCGGCTTAACCGGCACTGCCATCTCACTGATCTCCAGTATGATTTCCCGCGATATGGTCGATATCATTACCGGTCATCAGACGGGACTTCTTCTGAAGACTTTTAGTCTCTACATTGGTTTTTCCATCGGAAATATTGTGCTGAATCAGATCTCCTCGTATTTTTCGAACAAGATCAGCATCGGTGTAGACAATTCCATTAAAGCTGATATTTTTGAGAAAATGCTTTGTACCGATCTGGAATCCATTCAGAGTTATCACACCGGCGATCTGTTGACGCGCTGGAGTTCCGATGCTTCCACGATCTCAAACGGCGTCCTGAGCTGGATTCCGAATCTGATCATTTATCTTGCACGCTTTATCAGTACCTTTGCGCTGGTATTCTACAATGATCCGATGTTCGCGTTACTCGCTTTAATCGGTATGCCGGTCAGCCTTCTGATGTCCAACCGTATTTTAAAGCGTATGCGCAACAATAATAAACAGAGTGCAGCGATGGGTGCCAGGATGTCCGGCTTTAACCAGGAGGCTTTCTCTAATATTCAGACGATCAAAGCGTTCGACCTCATTCGTCTGTACAGTCACAGACTGCGCGAATTACAGTCCGAATATCTGTCGATGCGGCTTACTTTCCAAAAACTGTCCATGGCAACTTCTATCATCCTGTCTCTGGTCGGTCTGTTCGTATCCTACAGCTGCTATGCATTCGGAATTTATCGTGTATGGAGCGGAGCGATCTCTTACGGAACCATGACCATGTTCCTTTCGCTTGCAAGCTCTCTTACCGGAACGCTCAATCAGCTTGTATCACTCGTTCCGACGGCGATCTCGATCACGACATCCGCCGGACGACTGATGGATATCTTAAACATGCCAAAAGAAGATTTCAGTCACACCGATGAAGTCGATGCCTTCAAACAAGCGAATGCAGACGATGGAATCAGCTTACGGATGTCCGACTTTTCCTATTCATATCATAATGGGACACAGGTATTTGAGCATGCGGATTTTACCGCACATCCGCATGAGATCGTTGCTTTGGTCGGTCCTTCCGGCGAAGGCAAGACCACCCTGCTTCGATTGATTCTCTCCCTGCTTCACCCACAGGAAGGGACCACCTGCCTGCATGGCAATACGACCGGAGAAGAAATGACGCTCACGCCATCCACGCGGCGCCTGTTTTCCTATGTACCACAAGGCAATACCATGTTCTCAGGAACCATTGCCGAGAATATGCGAAACGTACAGCCGGATGCGACGGATGATGATATTATCGAAGCCTTAAAAGCATCCTGCGCCTGGGAGTTTGTAAAAAAACTTCCGAACGGCATCTACAGCAAAATAGGCGAACGCGGAACCGGATTTTCCGAGGGACAGGCACAGCGTCTGTCCATTGCACGTGCGTTGCTCCGTCACGCTCCGATTCTGCTCCTCGATGAGGCAACCTCTGCACTTGATGTTGCAACCGAGCGCCAGGTCCTGAAAAACATTATGCGGGATGATTACCCAAGAACCTGTATCGTGACCACGCATCGCCCTACGGTACTTGGTGTCTGTAAAGAAGTATATAAGATCAGGGATCTTCGCTGCAAACCGCTAAACGCAGATGAAATCCGGGAATTGGAAGATGCTTTCTAAAAAGAAAAGCTTCGGCAAAACTGCCGAAGCTTTTCTTTTATTGCATGATCTGCGCTATCTTATATCCATTTACCTCACATTCCTGTTCATTTCCAAAATAGATCGGTTCCCCACTCGCCTTATCACAAAGCTGAAAATAGACATCATAATCTTCTTTTGAGATACTATGCAACGGAATCGTTGTCCGGATTGTTGCAACCTGCTCCGTATCATTTCCGCCCGGCAAATCCGACAGGCTTTGTTCAAGCTTTATCTCATACCGCTTCCCTTCCGCCGTCCTCGGAACAAAAATCATTTTTGCCTCGCATTCTTTATAAACCGGAGCAAACCCAACGTTTTGAATATCCAGTTCCATATGCAGTGTATCCTTCCAGAAATCCTGCTGCATCCGGCACTCTTTTAATACCAGCCGGTATCCGAGACGCGCTTTCATATAAGTAAGTCCGTCCATTCCGTCAAAACAATCCTCTGTATGAATGGTCGAATTGCTCCATTTATCAAGGACATTGCGATCATAATCCTCATTCAGATAAGTCACATGCATCCGGTTGAAATCTGCCACTGCATTGTCCAGATCATTATACACATTGTCATCGATCACCTCACCGCCGATCGGCACCGTTTTACACAGAGTGTCCTGAAAATCCAGTTCCTCCTCACGGGTCCATTCCTTGTATGTGCCGGCCTCCGTTTTGTCCTGCGTCCCGTAGGTTCCGTAATCGCTTTCATTTCCAAGCATTCCGTCGTTAAACAACCCGAGTCGCCGGGTATACGGTAAACTTTCTTCCAGCCGGTCCGGCTCCGATGTCTGTGTAATTTTGCGCCACTGCATCGGGGTCCTCACCGAAAGATATGTGCCGGGATCGCTGACCGATGCAAGCGTTGATGCCAGACGCTGCATGGATTCCTGGTCCGTATATTTCGTACCGTTCATCTCGCCCCAGTTTCCGATAAACAATCCCTGCAAGGTAAAAATCCGATCCGCATATTTTTGCAGAATTGGCTCAATCTGCTGCATGTGCCCTACAATAATATCGATATTTTGCGGCTCGTATTGTTCATTCTCGCCATTCCAGTCATAGAGAAAGCGAACAATATATTGTTTATTCTGTTTTGCCAACGCTGCAAACAACGCTTTCATGCTATCCATTCCGGCTTGCGATATTTCCCCGAAACGGTATTCCTGCAGATTCACTTCGACGAGTGCCAATGATGTATCCGGATCGTTCTCCATACGATCCTTGACATCCGTCTTCCAATCATTGATCTCGTCCTTAATTCGAAATCCATAGATATAATAGAACCCACGATTCGGATTATGCAGCTCCTGCGCAGACTCTGTAAAGTTTTGAGTCCGGACAGAAAGGTTCCAATGAAAATACCAAAACGAAAAACATCCGGTCCCCAATGCCAGCAAGAGAATAAGGGAACCGATTATGAGCCCTGTTCTTCTTTTTTTCCTACTTGTCATTCTTCCTCCAAATTAAACAGTCGGGATGTATTCTGTCTTATAACGTAACAGACAAAGTCATCATCCTCATAATATGTATTGATATCGTTTGGAAAATTATGTTCAAATTGTTTGCACCAGCGATTCAGTTTGGATTCCAGAATCGTACGACTGGCCAGATCCGAATAATTCTGCGATTCTTTTAAGAAAAACATGAAATCCCGATCTGCATAATCGTCTGAGATCGTTGACTGATTAAGCTGATTTCCCTCACTGAAATACATCGTATAATACTGCGTATATTTTTCTTTTGCCAGCCACTCAGGACCGGTATAAAAATGGCTCTGTGCATACTGTATCGGCTTTTTTTCCACATACAAAAAAATGTATTCTGATGGCAGCGAATATGCATTACTCTGTATCACTTTTACAAAGTTGTATATCTCCTCATGGCGTCCATACTCGATTACCTGGTACAACTCATCGGTTGGGGACACAATCGTATAACTATACTGAGGGAAATTTTTAATAATGTTATTGGTAACATCCACAACCGAATTGTAACGCGTCAACTCATTGTATAGGAAACCATGATATACATCAAAATAATTTGCGCCCACATAGATTGCCCCTGTAAGCACTATGGAAACCATCGGCAGCACCACACGGATCACAGTAAGGCCGATCAAGTATAAGAACAGATCAACCGGTACAAACATCATTGCCAGAATTAATAACTGTCCGGTGGAACAAACACGGGCACCCGCAATCAACTCCGGCAATCCAAGAAACGGTGCCGCGTATAAAATCATAAATGCAATCGATGCCAGCGTAAGCCCCAGATAGCCCTCAAAAAATATCTTTATTTTCCGATGAATCAACAGTGCGATCAGACAGCAAACCACGCCAATTCCGGCCGCCAGTGCCGTAAAGCGCAAAATCCAGTCTGCCCGTTCCTCTCCATACAATGTCGCATATCCATAAGAATAAAGGCCCTCGCTTTTTTTCTCTGTAACATCCCATACCTTTATCGCCAGCCGCTTCAATCGCTCTGTAAGCGGAATGGTCTTCTGTGTAATCCCCGTACCATTTGCATGCGCATCCGACGATTGCCCGTTCAAAGATGTGTTGCTATCCTTCGTTTCTGTCGCAGACGGCAACACCGCTTCCCCTTGTTCCGTATTGAGGATTGCTTCTGCCTGCTGCGTTCGTCCTTCTTTTGTATCTTCTCCGCTGATAACATTCAGCGCCCAGTCAATAGACCCCTGGAACGGAATTCCCGTTGCATACGCCACTCCCATCGGTGCCGCAGCAATAAAGATTCCAGCAAAAACGGCAGCAACAAGAGAACGGAAATTACCTTTTCGAAAAATTCGATGCAGCAAAAATACCGCAAACGATGCACAAAGGAAAAAGGCCATGATCGTCACATAAAAATGAATTGCAAACGATGCAGCTAACGCCATCATAAACAAAAACAAATTTTCATCCCATACAACCCATTTCCGTTTTCCCGACTCCTTGCGAGGATTTCGGTCTGTCCGCAAATATCGAACAAGATACAACGCACATAAAAACTGTGTATAAAGTGCGAATTCCTGTGGCAGCGTCCACTGCAGTCGCGCCATACTGAACACCTCATCTATGCACATCAGATCAAGCACAAGAAACGAAGCAATAATGAGCAGTGATGTGTAACGCGATTTTAAGACTTCCTTGAGGAAACAGTATATTGCGATCAAGAGTGTACTCACATGAACCCCCGCCACAAAAAGCATGCAGCTATATACGCGTATCCCGAATAATTGGTGCATTGCATAGATAAAGCAGTGCATTGCTTCCGGATAAATTCCCGCGGAAAAAATTTTTCCCTCAAGTAATCCATAGATCCATGCGTGGTGTGTATACATGTCACCAAATCCATAAGAATGGTCCACAAAAGCACCATAGGAAAAATAGATCATGCCAAACAATACAACGACTCCAAGCAACAGATATTCCAGGCGTTTTCCCTTCGATGAGCGCCACAAATTCTTTACGCCCCGTCTGAGAGCATGTCTCATAGAAGAAATCGCCTGAAGCAGAAATAATTTTACACCTCTCGTTCCGACAAGTACCTGACGGACTCTTTGGATTCCTTCTCCCGTAAATTTTCTTTTCCAGAGTAATGAGACTAAGATACCGCCATAAAAAAACAGAATCATGGTCCATCGATTCAAAATATGTACAAGTCCCAGAAGCAGCACAACGGTATTGATCAATATCACCTGTACCGTCGTACAAAACGCAAATTTATACGTTCTGCTTTTGGGCGCAAGATATCTGCGAAATACGACCATTGGCCATATATACATGAGGGCAATATATGCAATTAATACTTTGCCATATTCAAAGACCCAGTATGCCATGTTTATAATCCACCTTCCGTATTATTGAAAAAGCCTCATCTGCTCCGTGAGCTGACTGCGCTTCTTTGCTTTTTTCAGGATCTGTCTTCCGGACACCTTCCGCAGTGTCCGATTTCGATACAGAAATCCGCATAGTGTCATGATCCAAAGAACCGGATAGAGTACCATGATCTTACCGGCTTTGGGATAATTCAGTTTCATCTGATGATGAAATTCCCGGGCATAATCCATCAGTCCCGTTCCGCGAAGCACGACCATACGGTCCTTGCTTGAATGACCGAATTCTTCCGCCTCAAAAATCTCTGCCATCAGTTCTTCCGTCAAATCACATACATCCTTTGGCTCCGCCTGCATCAGAAACTCTACTTGCTTCTCACGCAATCCCAGATACTTCACACATACGCGGGTCATCATGACAGCAAATCCGAATGTTCCGCTTTCTTGCGTCAAGCGAAGAAATATTTTTTTCTCTTCCTCCGATAACGGGCTTTCCCAAAACACAACCCAGTCACACAGCAGTTTCACCCCAAATCCGGCTCTCACATAATGCTGCAGCATATGAAGTAACAGATAAAATGCATGATATCCATCCGATGTAAGCTCAAACGCTACACCCATACAGTCAACCACGCGGCGATGTGCAAAATATTCTTTCTGACAATCGGCAAGAAAACGATTTGTTTTCTCGCTGTCAAACGGCTCTGCGAGCGACATATGAAGTTCCAGCGAGACGCTGTCCCGGCTTTCACACACAATATGGTGATTTGCCGGCTGATCCTCTGTTGTCACGAATCCCTGTTGTGCCAAAATCTGTAACGCTTTTCTTGTTTCATCCTCGCTTTTGAATAACAGATCAATATCTCCCGACTTTCGAAGCTCGGGTACCGGATACCAGGCCGCCGTTCCACACCCCTTCAAAAGAATCGCATCGATGCCGTTTTCCTTCAATAGTCCGATTACATAACGGCTGAGCATAAGCAGACGATAACTCTGTCTTACAGTCTGTTCCCCTTTACGGTCAACAATTTTCCATATACTTTCCTGCAGCCCTGCATGTTCCAATACCGGGTGTAAAAGCGCCATTACTTTATGACTTTCTGCAACCGCAATCACACGCGCATAGTCCACATCCGGACTGAGACGTTCCAACGCTTTGTTATGAAGTGCCAGAGAAAGCAGTCGGCACAGTTCTAGTTGTTCTCTATTTAACAGATGTTCCATGCCTTTGCTCCTTTCTATTCCAAATATTCCTGGCCCGGACTCTCAAGCTGCGAAATTCTTTCTTTCGAAAATATATAAGTAATAATAATAGATTGGGAACCATCACACAAATGATCAGTCTTTCAAAAAAGATCAGCCATATGTTCCCTGTTGCAAAACTGCACATACAATCCGTCAAAAACCATACTCCGCCCATGATTCCGACATAAATGATATATTGTAAATAAAACGGCCACGGCGACGTCCGCAATCTTTCCCGATAAATGACAAATGGTTCCACCCACACAGAAGTCAAAAGCGTACTGATCAATGTCGCTAAAAAAACACCGAAAATACCATAGGTACGAACCAGAATAATAGAAGCGACCAGATTCAGTATCGTCTCCACCAAAGCCTTGTATCGGTCAAACCAGAATAATCCCATTGAATCATGAAATGTTAATACGGCTTTACGCATCCCGTTTACAAAAAAATTAATACACAATATGAGCACGATCTCTTTTGTAAACTGATAGTTCCGGCCAAACGAAATTTCTACAAACGGATTCAGCAATTCATACATACAGATGGCAGCAAAACCATAAATCCACTGTGCGATAAAGAATGACAACTCAAAAATATTCCGAATATGATGATTCTCTTCCGTCGCACCAAGATTGCCAACACTTGCGGTAATCCCCTGAAAAATCTGATCAAGTACCTGACGGACCGAACCGATGAGCAGATAATAATTTGAGTAGATTCCGACACTGACCACCCCGACAAAGGATGATATGATCAGATTATCCGTATTGTTGATAACAACACTTCCAATTTTGTGCATCAGCATTGCTTTTATATCCCGGAAAATCTCATGCCGGTCCTGCTCCGGCAATTTTTCCTTACACGATTCCTTAAGGTACGGAAACATATGATCCGCCTTCCTCGAAATCATCACATTGTTCGTTAGCGTACAAATAATATAAACCAGCAGAAACAGGATAAAATTGCGTGTTGTTATAAGAATGACGATCTGACCGATATCCTGGATCACAAAAAAGAATGTCTGATATAAAAGCACAATATAATTTCTTTGATGTGCCTCAATGAGAATCTGTTTATATACAAATAAGTAGGAAAGTACGGTATTGGCAAGATAAAGCAGATAGATCAGGACCAAGTGATCTATCTTAGGACGATTTTTCATCAGGATGTCCATAAAAGGAATCACCAAAAGTCCGATTGCTGCAACACAAACTGCCATCACATGATAGAAGGTACGATACATCCTCATCAGGATCTGTTGTTTTCGAATGTCCTTTCGCGCGATCGGTCCATAAAGTGCATACGTAATTGCCGTCCCCACTCCAAGTTCCGTAAGCGAAAACATGTTTAAAATAACGGTAAACAAACCATTAATGCCAACATAACTTTCACCTAATATACGAGTAAATACAACACGTGTCGCAAACCCCATAAGGATTGCTGTCATTCTGGAAACAATTGCCACAGTAGTATTCATTGCGGAATATTCTGTTCTGCTTTTATTTTCCATTGCGGCAATCTCCTTTCCTACTCTTTCTCAAATTTACTTTTGCCCGGCAATATCGACTCGAACGCACAATTAATCTCACTTTTTACAAGGTCAAAATCAAACGAACCCATATTGTCATTGATACATATCATCTTTGCTTTTCGCTTTCGAATCGTATCGATCAATTTTCCGTTTGAAGCTCCTATATTATAATAGCGGCATGGTCTTGCAACATTTTTCGGAATAAAGCCGCCTTCCAATTTCTGCCACTCTCGGAGCAAATACTGGTTCACATCCTTTGCGCTCCGAAACGGATGACTGCAGACCTCATCCAAAAGCGATGCTTCTTTCTCCCATATCATGCGATACGTTTCACACCTAAGCGGCGACGGTCCATGCACGGTATAGAATCCTGTAAATTTTGGAAAAAACAACTCCAAAAAATTATATACAAAATACAAAAACGGATACCCTATATGCCAATAGGCACCCGGTTGTCTCTTCATGTTTGCCCGCTTGTCAAAATATTTCGCCAAAACCATACTGTCATTCAAATAAATGTATGGCATTACCGTATCATCTGCATTGGCAACCACCGGCTGCAACGCTAACATGTCCGTCGGTTTCCCATCGCGGAAAAAAAGATCCGGTAAAATAGGATTCAGCAAAAACATATCATCGTTAAAATATACAAAATTCTCTGCTAATCCGGGGATTCTATGAAAATTCAATTCAATGGAATTGGCATTAAATGTCGGCAGATATTTCTCCGGAATAAAGTCGCTGTGATAAATCACCTGCAACTTAGGGTGTTGCGTATTCAGCCACTCCGGAACACAGCCCCAGGTCACGAAATAAACTTTATGCACCCATGGAGCAAATTTCTCCACTCCGCGAAACCAATATTTTAAATTATCCCAGTCACGATACCTTTCGTTACGGTTATCGCAGTTTTCTTCTTTTCCGATCTGTTTTGCGCGCGCTTCGCGCTCCGCCTGCCAGACCGGATCTGCTCCGTCCACCCATGGTATCACAAAATCAATGATTTCGTTATCCTTCATCTCTGTCTCGCTACTCCTATTACTCTATGCTTCCAATCTGCAGCCACTTCCCGGCGTACTCATTTGCAAACCGGAGTTCTCTTCCGTCCCGTATCCTGATTGCCCGGATATACAGCCGATCTCCACGCATAACGTTCCATTCCGAAAAGTTATCCACACGAAAACGAATTTTTACACCCGGACCGATGGTGCGAAGATCAATCTCCAAAGGAATGCGCCTCTGCGATTCCTGTTCTCCTGCTGCCATCAGCCAAAGCTTCGCTTCTTCATACAATGGCGCAAATCCATTGTTCTCGATCGTGACAAGAAGATGCCTCCTTTGCCTTCTGACATCACGGAGAACAAACCGGTATCCCATATGATTGCCTATATACCGATACAACGTTTCGCCGTCTGCAACCTTTTTATGTTTCCACTGTTCCAGCACATCCGGATGATAAATGCTGTTCAGATATGTAATCTGCATATTGCGAAGCTGCTCCAGCACACGATCCCCCGCAAGAGGTGTCTCTGCCTGCAGCACTTCTCCCCCGATCGGCATATGTCTCATATGGTTCCGGATATAAGCATACTCATCTTCCGCTCTCCAGCTTTCTTCCCAGGAAGCTTCCCGGCTTGGCCGGCTTCCAAACGTCCCCATATGTGTCTCATCAGCAAGGAGCGCATCATCGTATAGCCCGATGGAGACTTCGTCCGCTTTTGCAGCGATCATTCTTGCCTGTACCGGCTTACGCACGGCAAGCGGAACTTTCCCTCCGGTCGCACGGCTCCAGGTCTTCCATAACTTCCGGATCTGTGCCGGTTCCAGATATTTGGAATCATGCATCTCCCCCCAGCTTCCGATAAACAGCCCCTGCGCCAGAAGAATCCGGTCGGCATGTTTCGAAACAACGCTTCCGAGGCTTTGCATATGATCACATACCCGCAAGAAATCCGTCGGTTCATGTGCCAGGCCTTTTCCGTCAACGTCATAGAGAATCCGCAATATGATATCTTTTCCCGCCTCTGCAAACCTTGTCAGAATCCGTCCGGTAAAATCCAATGTTGCTTCATCGATCTCCCGGTCACGAAATGCGCCGATATCCAGTCGAAGGAGCACCAATGTCTCCTTATCCTCAAACGGAAGCCACTGTAACTGATCCTCATCTCTTTGCTCCGGCCGAAATGTATAGATATGATACCAGCCTCTGCCCGGACTTATATAATCTTCCCGCAATTCGATCATCGGTTCTTTATGAAACGCTAGCTTAGTATCCTGTGTCCGCCGTATCATCCATATCTCCTGCACCCGCATCAATCTTTAGTACTTTTACGCGATAGACTACCGCAAAAATCGAAAATGTCATGCGAAACATATACAGAATCGGTTTGAGTCCGGCATGCATGCTTTTTCCGACCGTCCGTGCATGCATAACTGCCGGAATCTCCTCAACCCGAAAGCCCAAAAGCAACATCTGTATGATCATATTTGCATCCGGATACCGGTCATCGAAATGCTTGTATTTCGAATAATACAGTACCGCCTTACGGCTGAGTCCCTGTAATCCGGTCGTCGGATCCGCAATCTTTCGTCCCGTAAAAAGCCGGATCAGCATCCGAAACAGTGCATAGGCAACCTTTCGCGCAAAGGAAACCGGATAATCCGAGCTTTCTTTCATAAACCGGGAGCCCAACACAATATCCGGATATCCGCCGTCCGCATCCGCCGTCTTCAGCCGCTCATACAGCTTCGGAATATTGCACACATCATGCTGGCCGTCCGCATCCATCTGAATGACATATTTGTATTTACGGCGGATTGCATATTTGTAGCCAAGCTGCAGCGCACTTCCATAACCCAGATTAAACACATGCGTAACAAGTGCGTGTCCATGTTTCTTAACGATCCAATTGGTCGCATCCGATGATGCGTCATTCATAACAAGGACATCGGCTACCTCTGTGATCTCCGGCTGTTCCAGCTTCTCCAGAACCGGTTCTATATTTTTTGCCTCATTATATGCCGGCATAATGATCAATAGATCTTTTTGTTTTTTACTTTCCATTGGTTCTCCTATTGTTCCCCGTCCAGTAACTGATCGAGTAACTGAATATCTTCTGTAAATGAAACTGTCTTTTGTAATGCCGCCTCACCCAATCGTTTCCGTTTGTCCGGATTCTCGATCAGATCAAGCACCGCTTCCATAATGGCCTTCGCATCCAACACACATAACAGACCGTCTACATCCTGATTGATCTGCTCCCAGTTAATTTCCGAAGCAACAATTGCGCAGCCAAGTACCTGTGCCTCCTGAATGGCAATACTCTTGCCTTCAAATCCGGTCGCATGTACATAAATATCCGTCTGTGCAAAATACGGATACGGATTTTCGGATGCTCCAAGCAAAAGAAAATCTTCCTGCAACCCATCCTCTGCGATCTGCTTTTCCAGTTTTTTACGTTCCGGTCCGTCCCCCAGAACATACCACCGCGCATCGACACCGCGCTGCTTCAGGAGATGCATCGCTTCGATCGCCACCGGATACGCTTTCTGCTCCGTCAGACGCCCAACGGTCAGGATTCGGATTCCGGCATAAGAATCGGAAAATCCTCCGCTCTCTTTTGCCCGTTCACGGATCTTATCCACATTGATTACATTGTGAAAAATGCGCGTTCGCTTTGCACACTCCGGATAAACCTTTACAAACTGATTGCGCACCTGCTCACCGATCGGAAACAAGGCATCATATTTCAAATAACAGTCACGATCAAGTTCTCTCGTATAGCCTGCCTTCTCATAATCAATGTGAATAAACGCCGCCTTTTTCTTCGCTTTCACATGATCCGCAACATAGTACGCCGATCCGCCTTCCAGGAAAGCGACCGCCAGATCATAGGTCTCATCCTGTCTCGGTGCCCCGTCTGAGAGCGCCCGCCACAAGAGTTTATCATATTGCACATGCGCACCTTTTCGCATAGCGCGGTATGCACGCACCATGTAAGGTGCCAGGCGAAAGCCTGTTCCTCTGCGCAGCAGCGCATGGAGGACGGTTCCTGTCATATGCCGCTTGCCCCGTGCCTCAAGGACCGGATCACTGCAATACTTTTTATTTACCAAACGAACACTCTCCGGCAATTGTGAGACAAGCTCCCCTTGTCCCATCAGCACCAAAAGTGAAATATCGTATTTTCGATTTCCGTGTTCTTCATTCATTTCGTCCAGTTTGCGCAGCAGATCAAGTAATGCCATCTCAGCCCCCGCACGACTGAATGTGTTAATGACGAACAGTATCTTTTTTCTCATCACTTACAATCCCCAATTGATGTAAAATTTTCTCATTTTCCTGATTCAGCAGGGAAACCTGCATCGCCAGTTCCTGATTTTTCATGGTGAGAACCGATACCGCCTTCGTCACCTTAAAAAGCAAGAACAGAAGCAACAGGCATATGATAAACAGACATATGAGCAGCCATTCACTCACTCCGCCGGACAGCGCCGGTACCGCACCGGTAACGATCAGTGCAATCGACACAAATGCCCAGATCAGTCCCATGCTCTCATTAAGCTTCTGTCTTGCGTAGGAATAAAAATCCCAAAGCAGAAATACGATTCCGGTTGCTACCATAAGTGTTCTAAATGTTGTTACCATGCTTTTTTCCCCTTCCGTTTCTTTGGCTTTTCTCTCTTATAGACGATCGAAGACGGTTTTTTTTCGTTCTTCGACGGAAACAATTCCCCTTTGCAGAATATGTGGGCATCCAAGTGTCTCTCCAGCCAGCGGATACGAAAATATCCGATCGTAAATCCGATAAAGCTGCCGGCGACCAGCCCCATGCCATACCAGATATTGCTCCAGTGCGACGATACCAGCGTTCCCAGAAACGTAACAAGGCTAAATGCTGCCGTCGCGATAAGTGCTCCGTTTGTATCATTGAAATAATACAGAAAAATGATCTCCGCATAGAACAAAAACAAAATAAAATATCCTGCTGCCAGACACGGATAAATCTGCAGCACCTCTCCTCCGAATCCATAAGCCGGAAGGATGATCACACAGACGAGATATACCACAACCGTAATAATGAACTGGATACGTACCAGGTTCAAAAGTTCCGCTGCAAGCTGCCGGAACATCCGGTTCTTGGCGTTCCTGATGTCCCTCCATCTTCCGCCGGTGACAGCCTCCGAATACGCTTTGTATCGTCCGTGGAAATGCATCTCCACACGGGATATAAAGATGATCGTCGCCGAGATGTTCGTAAACATCGCGATACACGTCGCAAGATCATACGTGGGGGCAAACACAAAACTGTTCGCTACCACCATTCTTAAATCCGTATTCCAAAACACAAAATTATGAATATAAAGTCCCAACGTATACAGGAAGTTGACCGCTACAAGCTGCCAGTATTTCTTAAAATACGCGAGCACTTCTTTGTAGCAGTTACTGTTCTTTTTAAAGTATCGCTGAATGGTCGCCGCCTCCAGTGCCGCGGTCAAAAAGAAACCACATGTGAGCGCCAGCAGCATACTGTATGCGATTTCACGGTGACATCCCCACACCAGAAAAAGCGACATCAGAAATGCGAACACCATTCCCAGCAGAAAATACAAGGAAATCTTCTGATAATCTTTACAAATGGAAAGATACAGCATCGAATAAAATACAAGTACGAGCGCAATATACCCACAGAATCCCGTAAACACAAAAAGCAGATGAACGCCTCCGGCGATGTATTCCCACACACAGAAAGGAATGCCGAAAAGGCAGCTTAGCGCAACATTCAGGATCAGTCCCAAATAGTAACAGGACAAAATATTGTCATACTTTTCCTCATAGATCACATCCGACATATACCGCGACAATACCGCGTTAAACGGTGCCGCAGTCAGAAGTGAAAAGATAAAGATATACAGCACGGTTCCCGAAAACAGGCCTCGTCTCGCATAACTGAGCGTATCATATCCGAGTACAACGCTCATGAGCATGATATTGCCTATGATTACAAACATTGGAGCTACCGTTGAGATCGTACTGTACACAAATCCGACCAAATGCGCTGCAATTGATTTCTTATCAAAAATTTTCTGAAGTTTTACTCCGATTCCAGCCATCTTCCGATTCGCTCCTTACCAGTCTATATCTTCAAATTTCCAGTAAATATCACTGTACGTCTTCTTCATATCTTCCACCCGGTATTTGCGCATCAGGCGCTTATACCCAACTTCTCCCATACTTTCCCGAAGATTCTTTTTCTTTGCAAGCTGTACCATCGCATCCGCGATCTCCGCCACATTCATGATATGTGTGAGAATTCCTGCAGCCCCAAAATCGTCATCTTCGCCATAGATCAATCCTCTGCAGTTACCGACATCCGTTGCGATCACTGGCTTATGTGCCGCATAACTTTCAAGAATCGTCAGGGGCTGTCCTTCACTGATACTCGTCAAAATCGTCATATCGAGTCCCGCCATATAATCTGTGACATTGACACGCCCCGTAAATTCCACATCATCGGTACCGATCAGTTCAACCATCTCAAAACATTCCCTGGCATATTCTTCATCCTCATCCGTCGGTCCCATGATCCAAAGCTTCAGGTTCGGCACCCTCTCCTTCGCATAAGCAAACGCACGGAGCATTGTTTTGACATCCTTGATCGGCGTCACGCGAAGGATTGCTCCGATGTGTATCTTATCCGGCTCCATAAAATCCGGACGCTTCAGATTCTCAAAGCGCTTTTCATCCACTCCGTTTGGTGTGATCATTGTTTTTTCCGGAGGGCACCCAAGTTCCATCTGTAACTCCTGCGCATGCGCATACAGACTCGTGACAAGATCCGCCTGATCATACGCCAGCTTCGACATCTTGCGGAACTGTTCGATCCAGATGTTCTTATAAACACCCTCAACCCACTTTGCGCGGATCAGTTCCTCCTCCCGTTCACGGGTATAGATTCCGTGCTCGGAGATCAAAAGTTTGCAGCCATACTTGATTTTTGCCATACTTCCAAGTACGCCTGCATAACCGGTTGCAACACAGTGATAAAGATCCGCCTGGGGCAGTTCCATTTGGAGTGTGTGAAAAAGCGGAAGATACATAGAACGCATCGTCCACAGGAAGTCCGAAAAAAGGATTTCCGGATAACGGATCTGATAACACTCCAATACGGCCTGAAAGAAATCTTCCCCCATCAGGAAATCATTGAGTGAAAACTTCTTCTCGGTAAACAGATGTATCAAGGTTTCCCAATCCACATTCTGATTGAGTAACAGGCTTTTGAGCGCATCATACTCTTTATTTTTCAGTTTTATGGCACGATGATGCCTGCCAAAATCACCGGTCCAGTCATAATCCTCAAGATACAGTTCGTGAACTTCGATCACGTTTTCCGGCAATTCGTATTTAAACTTTCCACGGAAGGAGCGGTTGGCTACAATAGCCAGGATTACAAACTGATAATCCGGGAACTGCTTTATCATGCTGTGGACCCAGCTTGATACACCACCGACCAAATACGGATAGCAGCCTTCCGCCACAATACAGATTCTCATGATCCGCCACCTCCCTGTTGCTTATTTTTTTCATCATAATGCAACTCTTCGCGCGGCTGCACATCGATGGAAATATATTCTTCCTGCGCCTCGATCAGGTAAACGCCATCCTCTATCTGCACATAATTTCCACCCTTTGCAGAGTCCACTTCTTCCCCGTTCAATCGTAAAATAAACCACGCCTGTTCTTCAAAATGATCGATCGATACATAGATCTTATCATCCTCGCGCTTCTGTGTATAATCCAAAGCGAGGAACCGACGGATCCGGAGATCTCCCTCCGATAGGGATGTCTGTTCAAACGACTGATAACTTTTCCAGAAAGTGGCGACATTCGCAGAAATCTTCTTCATCAGATTCTGCCACGAATCTTCATCGGACTCCGGGTAGGTCGCAGAGTACAGATCCAATGTAATATTCGAATAAGCCAAAGCCGTCTCCATGCTTTTGAGCTTGAAATCATCCATAAAGGTGTGTTTCTCACCGTTACTCGTCACACGTTGTTCCGTCAGCCCGCTCTCATCGTAGGATACGATCGGAGCTGTCTGTTTCTCCTCATTGACAACAAGCGTCTGAAATGTGTTCTTAACCTCTTCCGAAAGCGATGATTTCTGTGTAGGATTACTCAGGTAAAGAGAACGGAACGCATAGTCCGGTGCATACTGTTTCCAGAAACTTTCATCCGCAGCAAGCTTATCACTGACCGCAAGCTGCGATGCGGAAGTCCCGCTGAGCCCGGCCTCACTGTGTTCTTCCTTGAGCAGCTTCATATAATACTCCACATTACTGCCATCCGGCTGCTGCGAATCTTCATAATCAAACTGTGGCGTAAACATACACGTCATCCGCATCCCTGTACGCGTATTCAGCGCAGTGAGTGCAGGCCAGATAACCTCCTTGTATACCGCAGATGCGGACTGACTGTACAGACGCTGCATCTCGGTTTCATTCTCTGAAGTAAATGCCGGGAAATTGGCTACAACCAGGTTCTGCGCATTGACCACCGGATAGATATCGTATGCATTCGCTTCCGATGCCATTGCTTCAAGGATTCCGACTCCCGAAATATCCGAGAGGAAATCTCCGTTTACGCAAAACACACTTGCATTCGATGTACCGTGACGCCAGATAACGGCCGGAAGGATCATATTTTCCACGGTGTCCTCATCACTCACGGCTGCGTACTTTGCCCGTAACTGCTGCGTCATATTTTCACGATATACCTGATTCGAAACAAAACCGACCATATACGTCTTCGTGCCGGATCCGGTCACATACCACGGGATTCTTATGTTCATATCCTGACGGAGTTCCTCTTCCTCGGCATCCTTCGCCTCGTAGATTGCCTCTCCGCCAAGCAGAAATCCATCGAACAGATGCATTCCGGTAAGCTGTACGTCATCATTGAGAACATTATAGATTCCCAGAAGATTTTCCAGCGAAAGACTCTGCCGTACAAGAGAGACGTCCGGCATTCTTGCGAAAACAAGGTCAATTCCCGCCTCGTTCCATTGTGTTAATACCTGAATATCTTCCTCGGACTCCACCAGTTGTCCGTCCAGTACGATCACATCCGGCTTGCTGCTTTCGGTAAATGTACACGCATCCAGTGTCGTATACTCGCAAAAGGCCCTCTTGCTGTATGTACACCACCAGTACACAACCTCCCGGATATCAGAAGTCTTTGCTCCTACATAAAACACTTTCGGAATATCCGCAGAATGAGATGCCTCCGCATCAAATACATCCTGCGCACCTAGATTGGTCTGTGCATTCATCTCGTATTCATTCACGCCATATTTATTTAACTGGTCTTTCATTACCCCCGTAAACTGAAACATAAAAAACAGAATCAGCAACATGATTGCAATGGTAATATAATTACGACGAGATACCATAACTTTCCTTCCTAAAATCAAATCACTATGTGAAGGTGCGAATGAGTTCAAGCGTCTCCCGGTCGATCACAATATTGGACTTTTTCAACCGGTCAAGTTCCTCGAAGAATTCTTTTTTCTTCTCCACCGTGAAATAATATTTTAGATAGCACACATACGTTGAGAGTTCATCCGGATACAGATCCCTGCTCCGGTCACACCATTTTTTCATTTGATCGTATTTGTGTGCTCTCAGCAGAAGATCGCACAACCACTGAATATACTTCGGTTTTAAGCGATAATACATCTGCTCATACAAAAGCAGGCACGCCTGCTCCATCATATCAATAAATTCTTCCTGCTCCGTCTTCTGAAATACTTCCTGACTCAGGATTTTTTGCATGTATTCCACAAGAAGACATGCATATTCATCCCAGCCTTTTTCCTTCCGGTTCATCGCGATATACAACTCCTGCACCTGCTGCCTGAATTCATTGAGCACGTCACGCAGCATGGTGGCCGCATAATGGGAAGTCTCGGAATCCTCGCTGTTTAATGCCAAAGCAATCGATGACAACGATTTCTCAACGTCACCTCTCACAACATTCATGACAAGTGTCCGGAGATTATCCTTGTCGCAGACGACAAGCGCCTCCTCGATCGGCACCATATTACCCTCCTGCTCCTCATCCGCTTTCAGATGTGTCTCAACGCGTTCCTTCGAAAACACGACATCCTCCAGGTCCACATCCTGATGAAAAAGCAGGTAATAGATCAGCCATACAAACAGAAAAAACGCCGGTCCGATCAGCGGACAAAGGATCATCACTGCCGTCTTGATCCAATACTCTTTTCTGCGCGGCGCCTTTGTTCCGTGGCGAACGGTGCAACATACCAGATATCCGATCGCAACCAGTGTATTCAAGATAAGGATAAGCAAAAAAACCTGCTCCGATATTGTCATACGGCTATATCCTCCTGTATCTCACACTGAAATCCCTCTTCCCGGAAACGTTTTTCAACAAGCTGCGCATCTTTTGCACTTGTATTGGCAAGCAATGCATAGATACGTCCATCCTCGAATACTCCGACATAATCGCTTTGACGCATAAGCTTCGCAAGCTTCTGTCCTGCTTCCTCCCGCGTAAGATCGCTGGAGGTAATCTGAATCAGCGTACACTCGGTCAATTGTTTTTCGCGAGCGTGCAGATATGCCTTAACCAGTGACCGGAATGCCTCCGGTTCCAGGATATTGGTGCCTTCTATGTAACGCTGCTCCTGAAGCGCAGACATATAACGGTTTGCGCGCAGAACGGCATTCTGTATCAGGTATCCGATGACGGTCAGCATATTTGCCTGTCCAAGTGTCATCCGCTCCCACGGAATGCCCCAGACCATCAGGATCAGCTGAATCTCATCCTCTGCATAGATGGCATTAGCCATCAACGGGTAACTCTCATCCATGCTTTTGTTGATATATACTTTTTTCTCTTTCAGCTGCGCGTACATCTCTTCCATCTGCGGATAATTGATGGAATTGCCAAGGCATCGCGCTTTGGCCGACGTAGCGGAGAACAGACGCGCATAAGAGCGGTTGGCAACCGTATAGATTGCAACATCCCGGCTTCCCATCAGGCGCGCAAGCACTTCTGCCGCATAGAACAATACCTCGCTCGGTTCGTACTGATCCAGACTCGAGGTAATCTCATAGAGTTTTCCGAAACTGTCACTCTGATTGATGATCTGATTGCTGAGCAATTCTTTTACACGCATATTGCTCATATTAATATCCGATATATCATCGATCTGCTTGGACAGATAGTTTACCTCGTGTTGTTCCTCTTCCTCAATCACGCGCAGCCGGTCACGCATATAACCAACGACCAGACCGAGGATCAGAAGCTGTGCGATCCAGATGTAAGTATTGTAGTCCAGCATCACATCAAATCCGCTTCTGTGATACATCTGGCGGAAACAATAACCGCATACGGCAAGCAGCGATGAAAAGATGGCCTGCTGCTGTCCGTGTACAATAGCAAAAAGCAATACATACAACAGATAGAAATCGATATTCTGAAAATATTCCCTTCCGACCGCACGATTGTTTAACATGAAAAACGGAATAAAGCAAATACAATTCTCAATAAACGGAACCAGTGCCGGGAGAAGCGACCGTGCCCCATGGCAAAACTTCTCCCAGAAACCTCTCGGCTTTCGATCAATTTTCACAAACTCTGCCGAATGTTTCTTTATATGCCGGGCCAGCTCTGCAATCTCTTTTTGCGGCGTATGAAAAATGCGTATGCCGAATTCCTGCTGATAACGCTCATTGGACAGGATCGGTTCCCGGCGCATCGCTTCCGGAGCCGTCTCCACCGATATCTTTTCTCCCAATGCCGACGCAATCGTCTCAGCGATCATGCGCTGCGACACCGGTTCTCCCGATGAAATCTGATACAGGTGGCTTTTCAGTGTTGGTGCTGCAAGCACCTGATAGATGAACTCGACCGCATCCCCGACGTGAAGAAGTGCAACTTTTTGTTCTTCATCCACAAGAATCTCCCCGGTCTCAAGTGCCTCGATACACATACGCGCGCAAATATTCCCTGCTTCCTCTGCATGATCCGGAATTCCATATAAATGGTCCAGTCTTAAGGTAACAATATTTTTTCCCATATCCTGGTGGTATTTACATATGCTTTCCCCTACCGCGATCGCCAGGCCACGCATGCTGATTGCCACACTCGGTTCATCCTCACTGATCACATCACTGTATGTCTGCTGGTATACTTCCTCCGACGACAGATAAATAAAGCGCCCCTCACTGACAGCCTGAAAAGATAAAAGAATATTCATCAGTCCCGACGTATACTCTCCTGCCTGACTCTGCGTACCGCTCCACCGGAAATTATAATCATATGCACCCATGAAAATGACCGCATCCGGCTGAATGCTTGACAGCACTTCTCGAATACAGGTATCTCCATACGAGAAATGATACGTTTCAAAAATCTTGTGGGAAGTATGAACGGTCTTCGGTTCCTCTGTCAATAAGAAAATCCGATGTCCCTCTTTATTCAGTTTTTCCACTAACAGCCGCATAAAATGGCTGTTCTTTCCAACCAACAAAATGTTCATGACAATCCCTGCTCCTTCAGACTTTGAATAAACTGCTGTGTATCCTCCATCGCCTGTTCCATGGAAATTCCGTATGTTTTCTGAAGTTCCTGCGCAATCTGTTCCTGCGGCTCTCCCTGATCATTCCGCTTCCATATAAATGCCGCACATTCGTTCAGCACGACCGGCTTTCTGTAATCCAGTCCCTCTTGCTGCATGTCCAATAGCCAGTATCTGCCCGCCGCATGTCGTAATTGATAGTGTCTGTCTGTTCCCATTTTTACTCCGCATGATGTAATTATTTAATACTTAATTATAACATATCATTCCATAGCCTCAAGATTGTCCTTTGCACTTTTGGTATTTTTTTTACAAATTTAATAAAACATCGCACTATTTTAAATAGTGCGATGTCCGAAATCTCCTTATGAAACGCTATATTTATAATCTGTCACCATCAGCCAGATTCCGGTCCACAAGAATCGTAAGCTTCTCATAGCTTTTTCTCATAAGGTCATCCCTCCTATATATCAACTTCCCTTTTATACTCACGGATAGTATAGTAACGTAATTTCTAACTGTCAATAAGAAATAAAAATTGTTTTTTCGTTTTAAAAATAATGGGAAAAATTAGATTTCTTGTCATTTAAATGCTGTTTTTCGGCAGAAAGGCGTGTATAATCGGTTTAGACCAACTAATAATGAGGGGGATTTTCGTATGAGTATTGAATCAATTAATCTGGAACATAATAACAGCGGCCCGAATTTTCAGCTGCGTTACATCTCTGTCTCAAAATACGAAAACGATTGGAAAAGTATTCCTCACACGCATCCGATTTCGGAATTATTTTATGTTTTGAATGGAAAAGGCGTTTTCTATATCGAAGATGAGGTTGTGCCGGTTGAAAAAGATGATCTAATGATCATCAATCCGCATATCGAACACACAGAGAAGACATTTCCAAGTGATCCAATGGAATATATCGTTTTCGGTGTCGAAGGACTTGCTTTCTCCTCCGATCTGTCAAACGGTAACTGTTCCAAAGGATACAGCCACTATAGCTACGGGTCCGATCAGAATCCGTTTATTAATTTTGCTCAACTTATGATAAAGGAATTTGATGAAAAGCAACCGGGATTTGAAACCGTTTGTCACGGATTGCTGCAGGTTCTGCTCATCTATATTTCAAGGAAACAGAACCTGAATGTGATCTCCGACTCTTCGTTCCAGCTCTCGAAAGAATGTGCTTTGGCCAAACGCTATATCGATGCAAACTATGCAAAAAATATTACACTTGACGTCCTTGCTGAGATTACACACATCAACAAATTTTATCTGGCACATTCTTTTACCGAGTGCATGGGACAGTCACCGATCAATTATCTGACCGAGAAGCGCCTTGATGCAAGCAAGCAACTGCTTGCCAATTCCAATCTGTCTGTTGCCCAGGTGGCATCAAACACAGGATTCTCCTCACAATCCTACTTCTCGCAGATTTTCAAAAAGAAGGTTGGCATCACACCGCAGCAATACCGGAAACAAAGTACTTAGTCACATGTTGCTTTCAGATATAACCCACGAAGCTTACATGGGAAGCAAAGAATAACCGATACTACCGCACCGATTGCAGCCTGGAGGATCTGGTATGGGAGCTTCAGGATTGCATACTCCGGTGTACTGTAGATGAATGCACGTCCGAGGCTGTATCCGACAACCATAATGATCGCACCGAGAATGACACCAACGATTGCGCCGGCTTTCTCACGACCCTTGAATACCTTCTGTACAAACAGGGAAATTACAACAGCCTGCAGGCCATGTGTTACAAGTGATACGAACATTGGCGTCGGATAGAAGATCAGGTCACCGATAAAAGCACCGAGACCACCGACAATAAATGCACTAAACGGATCTAACAGAATGGATGCGGTACAGATGATCACATCATTCAGATAGAAATGTCCACCCGGTACCGGAACACCGAAAGAACTCATTACGATATTGAGTGCCATAAACATGGCTGTCAAAGTAAGGTTTTTGACGGTAAATGTCTTTTTCATAAGTAAATAAACTCCTTTACAAACTTTTTACTTAACAGTATAGCGATACTTGACCATATGAAAAGAGCCAATTTAGAATTAAAATATAAGGTCAGTTTATATGTTATTTACTTTTTTTGTAAGTTTTGTACAAAAAATTGTTTCATTTTTTGTGATGTTTGGCAACACTTTTGGGACAACCCATGCTATTATAATAACCGTAAAAACCCCCCAATACATTATATAAAGTTTTACTATCCCCATAGTAAAATACCTTCTCCTAAAGAACAGCGATCGATAGCTGTTCTTTTACTTTACGCAAAAAGCCTCAGCGTAGTTAGTGTACAAAATCAGTAACCAATTCCGACAGCCACTCGGCATCCGGTTCATCCAGAATATAATAACTGCCTTGTACCACTAAAATACCGCAGCTATCATGACAATATCCTGCTTTTATGCTTTCATCTTTTGTATCAAATATAATATCGATGTCAAAAGGACACTTGTAATCACCGGTCGTTTCACTCATGCGATTCAGTATCGCTTGCATCCTGGAAATTGCTTCTTCTGATAACGGATACTGATTTCCATTATTATCAACAAGCACAGCCTGAGTGATATTTTTAATCATGTCCTTATCAAAAGCCTCATAATCTGCTAGTTTTCTCATTTCTTCCACAAGCTTTAAGGACATAACCCAGATGATTTGCTCATTCTCGTCTTCCTCAATTGTAATATTAACTCTTCCGTCATCAAACGGATCCAGACGCACATGTATATAATCACTATCCGATGTCAACAAAACAATCGAAAAATTATATCCCAGTAAATGAGCATCGGGATTTACAGCTTGTTCCTCCGTAATAACTTTCGCTTTCTCAATTTCTTGCACAAGCGCAATTACAGCATCACTCTCACTGTCAGCTAATGTTATATCATCCCCCGTAGCTTCCCTGGTCACACATAATATATTACATTCCGGAAATCTTATATTAGTGTCAATGGCAAACTCTGCAGAATCTCCACTTACATAAATGGGTTTGGATAATTCTCCCAGCTCTGCATAAGGCGCTAGCCACTCTGGTAATACATCCTCTCCCTTATCTGTTTCTGCTTCAGGAGATTCAAATGTTGTTTCTCCCGTTCTTTCTTGTTCAGAACTATCGGCACTATATCCATCTGAACCTCCACATCCGGTTAACAATACAATCATTATCAAAACAAACAACAAAACACGTTTCATGCTATAATCTCCTTCTTGAATACAGTTGATAAATTCTTGCTATCATCTATTTGTATCACAAAACCACTTTGCAATTTGCTGTTTTCGGATGAAAGAGGAAAATTAGCGGATGAATGCACCCTTCTCATCAATAACAGGAAGCAAAATGTCTACTACAAAACGCTCTGACGCGTGGATTGTTACAAATCCATGATTTTCACTCACAACTTTTTTCACATTTTCTAATCCGTATCCATGATGCAATATATTCTTTTTCTCATCAGAATCCTGTTCCGGTAATGAGTTTTCTACATGAATCCGAAACTTACTGTTTTCAGTTGTTTCAATTTCTATCAGCACTTCCCTATCCAAGATTTCTATCTTATCATTTGCCTGTAATGCATTATCCAACAGATTTCCCAACACAATGCACAAATCATAATCTTTTATCGGAATGTGTCCATAATCTACATTTAAATGCACACTAAAATGAATATGATTAGCCTCATACACTGTATCATAATTAGTGAGCAAGGAATCTATCACAAGATTTCCTGTATTATACTTTACATAAGTTGATTCCAGATCATCGATTGCAGAATGTGTGTATTCTAATAGTCCTTGCAAATTATTACAGCGAATATATTCCTGAATCGAAAAATAGTGCTTTTTCACATCATGAATAAGTCTACGGTTATTACGATAAGACTCACTCAATTGCTCATACTTTTCCTTCTGAAACCTGATCTGCTGCTCCATTTGTGTATTGGCAAACTTCATTGCTACAAACGCTTGATTATTTTTAATTAAAATAAAGTTAATTACATTAAGAACAGCAAGACTTATAAAAAGGAGATTATAAAACACCGCATCCTCTGCGTATACTTTTTTTAATGGAAGAATACAATAAATTGCCAACGTAATAATGGGTGTGGAAAACAGGAGCATATTATAATTCCATTGCGATATTATGCTATCTCTCTTTCTCACAAACACAATAGATAGACACAAAATAAGTAATACCACTTTAGATCCATTATTCATGGTATTGTACAAAAGATTCATATTTTTCACTTTAAGGAAATCTGGATTGATGACTGATATCAAATAAGTAAAGATAATTTCTCCAACTGAAACTAACATCTGAAAGATACAAGTTGCCAGAATTTTCCCTCGCCAGGAAGATTTATAAAAGAAGCAAAGAAAAAATGTTGTAGCCAAACTAATCCCCATAGTTATTGCCTTGGCATAAGGCATAGGCACCGTTTTTACCAAATACTCATTCAAGAATAACAGGAATTCAACGACACACAAAGCGAAATAATAACTTACGTTGCTATATCTTTTCTGCCCCAAAAACATATTATCCAAAAATATGGTAATAATTAGCATATCGAGCAAATATGCACTCAGCATAAGTAAACACGTCATGTATGTAAGCCTCCTCGTTTAATTGCAACAACCTGATTCAGATATTGAGAGACTAAGATTTTTTTATTTCTTTTACTAACTGAAATTTTTTCCCCACTATCCAATATAACATCCAACCCATTGAAAAAATGAATATGTGTCAGATTTACTAACACTGTTCTACTGCATACATGAAAAGCATGTTCATGTAATAAACTGCTCCATGTAGACAATATTCCTTTCGCATGAATTGTCTTGTCCTTCAAGTGAAACGCAAGTTCTTTATTTTTTGCATCTATCGTTTCCAAATAATAAATGTCACTGATATTGACTATATACTCATTTTCATAGCCATCAATAATAGAAACTAATGTTTTGTTATGCTCCATATCAAGCAAAACATCATTCATCAACTTTTGAATTTCTACATCAGTTACTTTTTTCTGTAAAAAATGATAGGGATGAACCTTAAAACTATCCTGCATATATTCCGGATAATTACTCACAAAAACAACTTTGACATCATGATCAACATTTCTTTTTATTCGGTCCGCCACATCAATTCCACTCTCGTCCGGCATCTCAATATCAATAAAAATTATCTGGAAAGTATCCCGTGTACAATATTTTTTCTGTAATTCTTTTCCATTTTGAAATTCCTCAATGTGAAAATCACATTCATGAGCAAACGCATAACGCAAAAGCAGTTGTATCATATGTTTACGATCTTTTTCACAATCATCACAAATGGCGATCTTCAGTGTCATGAACCTTCCTCCTTATGCATTCTAGTATATCCTATATTTTACCATCTTGAAATCCGATAACAATAAACGAATCAAAATAACGGATGAATGAACTACTTTCCAGCAAAAGAAGCGCCAGAACCAGCATTTGTCGGTACTGACGCTTCTTTCATAATAGACTTTTATTCAACTCCTTCAATTTATCTACAAATATTCTCGAATTGAAAATCTGGTCTGCTCTCCAACCTTTTCACTCACAAGTTCAAACAAATTTTCCTTGGTTGTAAACAAATTTTTCGGATTCCTCCCTATGATCAGATACTGGTTCTCTCCATCCAATGAAATGTATTTTCGCGTTTCATCATGGCAGGCAGCCCTGCTTATTCTCCCTTTTCTTTTCTGTTTCCCTATTTTCTACGCATCCGACCGGGAATATGCATTCTTCATCTGATTACTCAGTTCAAACAACACTTTGTCGAGTGTTGCCAAAGCCTCGGTCTTTAACATCTTCGCAACCTCCTCATTTGCCTGTTCACGGAGTGCGCGGCGCTTCGCTTCGTCCGGCTCTGCAGCAAGAAGCGCATCATATTTGTTGATCAACTCGTGGCTTTTTGCCAGAACATGCTCCTGATAACGCTCGATATGGAAAAGCGACTTGCGGTAGGACGCATCCGCCATCGCAGCGATCATGCGGCTGGTCCAGTAGAAATTGTCGGTCGATACTTCTCCGGTGGTGTTGCCGAGATAGTCCGGCACATTATCCACATCTGTGTAAAAAGACGCTACCACATTGAATGCATTGGATCCGTATGCCACCCACTCGATCGTACGGCTGTCCTCGGCATGATCCGGCCGCATCTGGATGATGGATAAAAAGTCGTTGCGGTTGATACCGATGGAACGATACGCTCCCGCCATGGATTTATCGCCGTACGGAAGATACGGATCATACGGTGTTCCCTGAAAATGCGCAGAGAGCACATACTTGACATCTTCCACCGTGATCTTCTTCTCCGGCTTCATGCACCAAGGAAGATCATCAGAAAAAGGCGTATAATCCGCATTCTCTCCATCCCACGCTTTCGTGTGCGGATTCAGGCAGCGCAGCATATACCATGCACGCGGCGTATTGTAGACATGATCGGAATCATCGTGGCTTCCGAACACATCGCGTGGATTCAGATTTGCGTCCATCGACAGATTCAGATGATTCTTCTCAATAAAATCAGCCAGATCCGGCGAGCACATAAATTCTTTCTGCTCACCCAATGCATCTTTCATATCAAATGCATCCATGCCAAACTGGTTCGGCATCACAACATACACCTCATCCGGCACACGGCGTGCGATCCAATGATGACCGCCGATCGTCTCGAGCCACCAGATCTCATCTTTATCCTGAAAGGCAATGCCGTTCATCTCGTAGGTTCCGTACTGCTCCAATAACATGCCAAGGCGTTTAACCCCCTCTCTTGCGCTGTGAATGTACGGCAGAACAATGTATACAATATCCTCTTCCCCGATACCTCCGGCAATTGCTTCGCCATCCGCTGCCGATTGGAACGTCACAAGCGGATCAGCTCCAAGCACACGCGGGTTGGATGTGATCGTCTCGGTCGCAGTCATGCCGACATGTGCTGCATTCACACCACTTGCAGCCCAGATTCCTTCGCCTTTTACCGCGTTTGGCATCGCGGTATACTGCATCGGATCATCCGGAAGCTTGATCTTCACATGTGAAATAACTGATTCATACTCGCGCGGCTGTTCCTCCGGATGGATGACCGCAAATTTCTTAGGTGTAAAGTGTCCGGCTCCCGAATCATCGTTTCTTGCGATCATCGTCGAACCGTCGTAGGAAGCTTTCTTTCCTACCAGAATTGTTGTACAAGGCATATGTGATTCCTCCTCTATCCCTATTATACTATGTAAATCCGAAATCATGTGTCGGGGCTCACGCAGGACGCCTTCTGCCCCGACACATTGATTTCGCGCCGAGGCAGAAGGCGTCCTGCGTGAGCCCCGACACATTGATTTCGCCCTATACGATGTAAAAAAGGGGCGCGATTCCAGGAATCACACCCCTTGTATACGTAAATGATTAAGAATTAGATGTTCAGCAGATCACTGAATACCTTCAGTGCGCCGTCTGTCTCATGCGCAAGCACGCGTTTTGCAAGAACCTTACCGAGCTGTACACCTTCCTGATCAAAGCTGTTCACGTTCCATAAAAATCCCTGGAACATTACTTTATTCTCGAAGTGTGCAAGCAATGCACCCATGGACTTCGGATTCACCTGATCTCCGATGATGATGGAAGATGGACGTCCGCCCTCGAAGTTCTTATTGCGGTTCTCGTCGGCCTTACCACATGCGAAAGCAACGATCTGTGCAGCAACGTTTGCGCAAAGCTTCTGCTGGCTTGTGCTTCCCTGAATGTCTACATCTGTTCCGATCTGGCTGTTCTTGAATCCAACGAACTGAAGCGGAACGATGTCGGTTCCCTGATGCAGTAACTGATAGAAGGAATGCTGTCCGTTTGTACCAGGCTCACCGAAGATAACCGGACCTGTCACGTAGTTGATCGGATCACCGAAACGGTTGACTGACTTACCGTTGGACTCCATATCCAGCTGCTGTAAGTGTGCAGGGAAACGGCTGAGTGCCTGTGAGTAAGGCAGTACCGCTGTGCTTGGGTATCCGAGTACGTTACGCTCGTATACACCGATCAAAGCGTCGAGCATTGCTGCATTCTTCATGACATCAGCATTTGCTGCAAGCTTATCTTCCTCTGCTGCTCCGTCTAAGAAATCAGCAAATACTTCCGGTCCGAAAGCCAATGATAATACAGCTCCGCCGACTGCAGAAGTAGAAGAATAACGACCTCCGATATAATCATCCATAAAGAAAGCTGCCAGATAATCATCACTCTTTGCGAGTGGAGATGTCTCACTTGTTACAGCAATCATATGATCCGCAGGGTTGAGTCCTGCCTTCTTTAATGCATCCTTAACGAATGACTCGTTTGTCAGAGTCTCAAGTGTTGTACCTGACTTGGAAACAAGTACGAAGATGGAATGTGCAACATCGATAGAATTAAGTACGGCTGCAGCATCATCAGGATCTACGTTGCTGATGAATTTTGCTTCCATCTTGAATGTATCATTCTTCTTAGCCCAGTTCTCCAATGCAAGATACATTGCACGAGGACCAAGATCACTACCACCGATACCGATCTGAACAACGGTTGTAAACTTTTCTCCAGCTGCGTTGGTAATCTCGCCGGCATGCACCTTGTTTGCGAAATCCGCGATACGGTTCTGCTGCTCTACATAGAAAGCACGCTTGTCAACGCCATCTGCCTTCACAGCGTCACCGAGCTGTCCTCTTGTGAGCTGATGAAGAACGAGTCTGTTCTCTCCGGTATTGATCACAGCTCCGTTGTAAAGCTCCTTGAACTTCTCAGCAAGCTGTGCCTCGTCAGCTAACTTGACAAGTGCTGTAAGAACCTTGTCGTCCACTGCTTTTGCCGCGTAATTATAAGTAAATCCGGCAGCCATCGGAATGCTGTAATTCTTTACACGGGCAGCTCCGTTCTCACCGGACATAACCTCTGCAAGATTGACACGAGCAGTATCTTTCAGTTCCTGATAAGATGCAAGTTTATCCAAATTGTTCCAGGTAACCATGATCGTTTCCTCCTTAAATATGTTCTATACTCTTATTCTAATTATTTGTAACCTCTGTGATTATACTATTTAATTTCCCAGAGTTCAAGTCCGTCATTGAGTGGTACAAATCTACATAAGTCCCTGCACCAGAATGATCAGAATCAGGATCGGCAGCACAAACCAGCCGCCGCCGTTCTGTCCCGCAACATACGGAAATCTCCAGACATTTCCGATTCCGATCGCACATCCGGCACTCACAAGTAAAAATCCCAGACGCGATTTAAATGATTCTCGTTTCATATAAAGTGGTATCCCCTTAGTATTTGTTATAAAAATCCGTCGCACTCATTCTGTGCAACAAGCGATTAGCATCCTGCGTTTTATGGTCTACGCATTGCACAGCTCCGTGACAACTTCGTTGATCACCTTGCCATCTGCCTTGCCTTTCAGTTCCGGCATAATGGTCTTCATGATCTGTCCCTTGTTCTTAGTCGCGATCACATCGGCAAATTTCTCCCGTACGATTGCAACAACTTCCTCCTTAGAAAGAAGCTTCGGTGCATACTCCTGCATGATGTCATGACGCTTCTGATATTCAGCGATCAGTTCCGTACGATCCTTCGGACAGGAATCGATCTGTTCCTGCACGGTCTTGAGTTCCTTCATGATCGTTGTATTTACCATATCTTCCGGAATATTCTCGCGGCATCCGGCATCGATTGCATTCTTCTTTACTGCCGAAACGAGAGAAGAGATTGCATCTTTGCGCTCTTTGTCGTGTGCCTTCATTGCTGCGATCATATCTTTTTGTAACTGTTCGATTGTCATTTTAGTTTCCTCCTGTTCTGTTATCCCGCAGTACCACATTCGTTGATTTCTTGTGGATGGCACTGCTTATTGCTAATATACATTATATCTATCCCGTCAAATAATTTCTATATTCCATTTGCATTTCGCATTCGCCTTTATTGCAGCTTCATCCCAAACTTTGCAAGATCCACTCTGCCGTCCCGCACTTCGATTCCGTCCGCTTCAAGTCTGCGCGCCTGCTCATTGGCTCCGCCGAAAGCGAATGCGCCCGACAGTTCTCCCCTGGAGTTGACTACGCGGAAACACGGAATATGCTCCGGGTCCGGATTCTTGTGCAGCGCATTGCCCACGGCGCGCGCCATCCTGCGGTCGCCCGCCATCTCTGCGATCTGTCCGTATGTTGCCACGCAGCCTCTCGGGATCTTTTTGACCGCCTCATAAATGCGTTTCGTCGGGCTGTCTGTCACAAGTTCGTAGCTGAGTGCGATCATTTTTTTGATCTCCGCATCCGGAATGCTTCCGTCTAAGAGCACAGTGTTCCAGTGTTCCTTATTCTGGTGGTATGCCGGAAGAACCGCTGCATAGGCACCACGCCAGATTTCCCGCCAGTCGGCATCCACTTTCACATTTAAGTTGATATATCCGTTGCGCTCATACGTCCAAAGGAACGCTTTATCGCTGCCCTTCACACGGACAAGCTGCCAGTTTTCATCATGAAAAGGTGCCGCCTGATACGTGTCCGGAAACGATAATCCATATGCAAGTGCTTCGTCTCTTGTTTTCATCTATCTCACCTGTTATTCTGCCATACCGGTTCGTTCTTATCTGACAGTTTTCATCTCGTTCATATAGCAAAAACTTAACTTTTACTGCGCTAGAAAGAAATCGTGTGATCATGCGGTGTCCACACGCAGTCTCTTGTAATTTCCCCCAGCGATGAAACACCGCACATCTTCATCGTATCTTCCAGCTCGCCGCCGATCTTGTCGATGTAGCTCTTGACGCCCTCGCGCTCGCCGCCGTACACTGCGGTCACGAACGGTCTTGCGATCATGACGGCATCCGCGCCCAAAGCGATCGCCTTAAAGACATCCGTACCGGAACGAATTCCTCCGTCCACGAAGATCTTCATCGAACCGTCCACTGCATGTGCAATATCTTCCAGCACCTCGGCGGTAGCCGGGCACTGATCCAGCACACGTCCGCCGTGATTCGACACAACGATGGCTGCCGCCCCGGCTTCCTTCGCTTTCAAAGCGCCTTTTGCTGTCATCACGCCTTTTACGATAAAAGGAACGCCTGCCGCCTGTGCAACCTCGCGCAGCTCTTCCACCGTCTTGCTGCCTGCCGGCGGATCAAGATTCTTCAGAAACGGAAGTCCCGACGCATCCACATCCATCGCTACCGCGAAAGCACCGGATTCCTGAACCATCGCCATCTTCTCGCGGATGGTCTCGATGTTCCACGGTTTAACCGTCGGAATTCCGAGTCCATTCGCATTCTTAATTGCCTTCATTGCCGCAACCATCACGTTGCCGTCCGTTCCGTCTCCGGTAAATGCGGCGATGCCGAATTCCGCACACGAAGAAACCAGTATATCATTATAGGAAATATCATTTAAGCAGTCACCGTAATGCAGCTGTACCGCACCAACCGGTCCCGCAAAAAACGGATATTTGAAGCTTTTGCCGAACAGATTCAGGCTCGTATCAACCAGGCGGTTCTCCGCGATCGTGTCCATCTGCACACGGATTTCCTTCCATTTATCATAATTGCGCTTTGCAGTGTCACCGACGCCTTTGGAACCCGGTCCCGGCATCTGACTGCCGCATGCGCGCCCGTTACATTCCGGACATGCCTTGCAGTAATTTCCGATGCGTCCTCTCGCCGCTTCGATACACTCTGCATAGTTCATTGTAATACCTTCTTTCTTTAGAAATTGCATTATTAGCCTAGCATCCTAAATTAGGAAAGTCAATATAATACCGGAAGTCCGTCTTCTATTCTGTCTATTTTTCAAGTGTGATATTTTCCTTATAAAAGGCATATTTTCATACCACTTTTTCTCCCCTTCACCGCCTTTTGGCATGTTGTCTACATCTATAGTGTGACGTTTCTCCTGTAAAAAGCATGTTTTCATACCACTTTTCCTCCCTTTCACTACCTTTCGGCATACCGTCTGCATCTATAGTGTGACGTTTCTCCTGTAAAAAGCATGTTTTCATACCACTTTTTCTCCCCTTCACCGCCTTTTGGCATGTTGTCTATTCCTCTAGTGTGACGTTTCTCTTGTAAAAGACATGTTTTCATACCACGCTACCAAAAAAGACCCACACTGTGGACAACAAACAGGGCACATGCCGATCTTCATGCCAAAACATGTTATTACGGTCATGTGCCCTGTTTTATGACTAATTGATAAAACTACCAATTCTTCGTTCTGCGCTTACTATTCCACATTTTTTAGTGCGGTATCCATCGGAACTTTCTTGATTCGCTGGAAATCAAGGAACATTACGATTACATATCCGATCAGTACGAACGCAAACATCTTCATGTAACCGATTGTTTCCATATGGAAGGCGAACCAGCCACTGTATGTTGCGAGAATTTCCTTCCACGCAAAGTTCATGACCCACACGCCGATCGCTACGGTCAGCGCATCAATAACGACAACCACAATGGAAGTCGAAAGCAAATAGAGGCTTGCGATCTCACGGTTCTCGTAACCTAAGATCTTCGTCATGGAAATCGCATTTTCATTCTTCTCAATAATCAGCTTCGTCAGAAGGTAGATCATCGCCATGGAAAGCAGGATGCACAGAACCTGGAAATACTGCATGTACGAGCCCATCGAGTGATCCAGCTGATCACACATCTTTGTGATATTGCGAAACATTCGCGGATTTTTTTCGAAATAATAATAAAAAAGCTCCACGCATTGTAATTCGTTTTACAAAATTACTGCGTACTCGCATCATACTGCAGTGTATCAAGGATCTGCATCACCTGATCACCATATGTGAGTAAATTCGTTTCCTCTTTATTCTTACTGTCATCCTGTTCTGTCGCAATTTCTGAATCCTTCCCCTCGGTTTCACGATTCGTTGCATCAAGATTCCACCATGCATCCACATCCCAGGTCTCTGCCACGATTTTCTCGTTATCTCCACGAAATACAACATACGACCAGATTTTACTTCCATCATAATAACCGATATTGGCATCCGCACCGGCAACCGTCTCATATTTCTCTTCCAGACCGGTTCCACACACACCAAACGCATCACTATAACCGATTTCTACACACCCTTTCTGTCCCACCGGACAGATCTGAATTCCGTATGAACTGCCGAACAACGCATCATCGCCGGCAAAACACTCATGGTACTCCCAGCCGTCCGGAATCGTAAGCGTGATCGAACCGTAAGGACCGGGCTGCGTTACGGTTGTGCTTTTTGTCTCCTGTAAATCCACCTGCGTTGCTCCTTCATCCGGTTTTTCCTTCTCGTCCGTCGTAATCTCTGTTCCATCCGCCACCGGCTGCGTGCTCTCAAGCGGCAATGTTGCAACACCTCCGCATCCGGTCAGCGCGAGAACCGTTGCGGTCAGCGTGAGCGCCGAAATCATATTGGGTAAAAAGCGTTTTCTCATCGTAGCATCCTCCTCAGCAAATCTTATGGTTAAGAAGTGATCCAATTGAATTTCTTTCTACTCTGTAAGTGTTGCGGACGGATTACTTTGTTGCAAAAATCTCTGTTTTTTAGAAATTCAGTGATTTTTATCGTGTTTAAATTAATTTTTCACTTTCTTTGACCTAAAACAAGAATAATCACAAACGTGATTACTTCCGATCCGAGAAAAGACAGCCACACACCGTTAAGTCCGAACAGGCTTGCAAAAACGATCGCACAGATCACAATTGCGATCGCGCCTCGCGTGATCGATCCGACAATTGCCGGACGCGGACGATCCACTGCCGAAAAATAAGCGACTAGCATAATGTTGATTCCCGCGAACAGAAATCCGAGGAAATACAAACGCAGTCCGGCATGCGCGTAGGAAAGAAGCGCGGCATTGTTCTCGCTGTTGAAGATGGCGATCCAGCCGTCCGTCCAGCCCCATGCCGCTGCGATCATGATCACTTCTGCGACAAGCGCCGCCATAATTCCCCAGCGCAAGAACATTTTCACCTGCTGCCTATCGCCGCGCCCGTGGCTTTCGCTGATCAGCGGCTGCGCGCCCTGCGCAAGTCCGTTACAGATCGACATTGCAACGATCGAGAGATTCGCGATCACTCCGTATGCCGCCACACCGACATTTCCGGCAATGCCGAGGATCAGCATATTGAATACGATCGTAATGACCGCCGATGAAATCTCTCCGACAAAAGCCGAGATGCCGAGCGGGCAACACGAAACGATATGGCTGAAATCCGGCTTTTTCCAATGAAATGCAACTGTATTTTTGCGCCCGAGAAAATGCATGCAGCACACAAGCATCGTGATGATCGGGCTTGCTGCTGTGGCAAGTGCGGCACCCGCCATCCCCATACCAAGCGGAAACATTAAAATATAATCAAACAGAATGTTGAACATGCTGCCGCTGATGGAGCCAAGCATCGCAGTAGAGGTTGCATTGTCATTGCGCGCAAATGCGGTAAATGTATAGTTGCACATAAAAAACGGCGCACCCATCATCGCGATCCGAAGATAGGTCTTGCCCAACGCAATCAGCTTGGCATCCGCCCCAAGCAGCGCCAAAAACGGCTCAGGCGCAAAGATTCCAACCAAAATGAACGGAATACTACAGATAACACTCCATGTGATCGACTGTGTGAAAAAGTAATCGGTATTCTGTCCCTGTGCCTTGCGGATGCTGTAGCGCGTCGCCGAACCGATACCGATCATCGCACCGATCGCATACATGAGACCATAGACCGGCAGGATCAGATTCAGCACCGCCAGACCATTTGCGCCCTCACAAACCGAAATAAAAAACGTATCCGCAAGAATGTAAATCGAGATTCCGATCATTCCCGCTACGCTTTGTAGCATATATTTTGTAAATTGTTGAAACATCGTTTTCTTTCCCATATGCCAAAATCAAATTGAGCCCTTTTTCTTTTTATTCTTCGCTGCGCACACTCTGCCGCGCCATCAATACCGCACCCTCCGCAGCATCCTCACACGGTTTCACGCACTTGAAGCCGATACAGCGTTTTTCAATTTCCTGCACCAGCAGCTTCCGGTACATCGTATCATTCTCCAGCAGTTCACCGAGCAAAGCCACCTCTCCGGCGTCCATCTTCAAACGCTTCACCACCAAAGCCGCCTGTTCGCTCAGAAGCGACGCATTTTCCGTCAGGATTGCAAGTGCCTTCGCATCTCCCGCTGCGGCTGCCTGCTCCGCAGCACCGGCAAGCTGCGCGATGCCGCTTTCATCATTGGTATCTGCATACGCAATCATCTTCTCCCGGTCCGTAATCTTATACTTGTCGGCAAGTAATTGCATGAGCATCGTCGCACCCTCCGATGCATCGCCTGCATCCCACGCCTGCGCCACCGCACGAAGCACATCTCTGCCGATTGCATAACCGCTGCCTTCGTCGCCGATCCGATGTCCCCAGCCACCGACGCGGGCCGTCTCATTATCCGCATTACGCCCGAAACAGATAGATCCGTTTTCCACCACAACCGTGATGCCAGGCTCTCCTGCCAATGCGCCCCACAGTGCAATCTTCTGGTTGCTGACAAGCTGCCAGTTAGTAATCCCTGCCCTCTCCATTGCCTGTTTGACAACGCTTTGCATCCGTAAATTGTGAACATCCCCTGCCCCAATGCACAACGCCTCGCATTCGCCGGTCTGCCGCAGAAACTCGCAGATCTGCACCATCAGGATCGTAAATCCATCCACACCTATATTTTCTATATTAAATGACCCGAACTCCTCCGAAGCCATCACGCGCCCATCCCGGTCGCTGCAGATGACGGTCGTCCTGGTCTCGCCACCATCGATTCCCGCTACATATTTCATAATCGTCCTCCTCCGAGAGATGCAATTATCATTATTTCTATTATGCCTCATTTCCGTAAGATAAGGCAAGTTTTTCATGTGTTATGTCACGAATTTGATATATCAACAGCGACTAATCGAAAGTCAGATTTTAGATTAGTCGCTATTGACACATCGCATTCTTCGTCCTAATCTATGTATCGGACAAAAAAATAATTTAATTCATAGAAGGTGTATCCATGCGAACGAAATCAAATGCCAATTCCAATAAAAAATCTGAGTCGATCGCTCATTTATACAGCAATGTCGATCTGCGCAAACTGCTGATTCCGATCATCGTCGAGCAGCTGCTCTCATCCCTGATGGGAACCGTCGATACCATGATGGTCAGCAACGTCGGCTCCGCAGCGATCTCTGCAGTCTCGCTCGTCGACTCCATCAACATATTGGTTATTCAGGCATTGTCCGCACTTGCCGCCGGCGGCGCGATCCTCTGCTCGCAGTATCTGGGCAGTCACAATGAAAAAGGCGCCAACAACGCTGCGCGCCAGGTGCTCTATGTCATGGCGCTGCTGTCTACTGCATTATCGGTCGTCTGCCTCGTGTTCCGCTACCCGCTGCTGCGCGCGGTCTTCGGTGCCGTGGAAGCGGATGTCATGCGCAATTCACAGGTCTACTTCCTGTTCACGCTGCTTTCTTTCCCGTTCATCGGCCTTTATGATGCCGGTGCTTCGATCATGCGTGCGCAAAACAACAGCCGCACCCCGATGATCATCTCCGTAGTTTCGAATTTCATGAATATCGGTGGTAACGCAATCCTGATCTTCGGCTGCAATATGGGTGTCGAAGGCGCTGCGATCTCCACTCTGATCTCACGCATTTTCTGCGCAATTGTGGTCATCGGATTTCTCCGCATGGAGGATCAGGTGCATCCTCTGAAAGCACTTTTTCGCTCCGGTTTCGCCACGCAATCCGGCACTCCGGATCAAAGCGACGATTTCTATGCACCGGGCGCAGCCGACTATCCGGTTGCCGCGATCCGCGTCCGTAATTATCTTGCGATCCGCCCGGATTGGGCTATCATTAAGAAAATTCTGCTGATCGGTATCCCGTCCGGCATCGAAAACAGCATGTTCCAATTCGGAAAACTTGCGATCCAGTCCACAGTCTCTACTCTCGGAACCGTTGCGATCGCCGCACAGGCGATGACCAATATTCTGGAGAACTTAAACGGCATCGCCGCCATCGGCATCGGCATCGGACTGATGACCGTCGTCGGACAATGCCTTGGCGCAGGGCGCAAAGACGAAGCAATCTATTATATCAAGAAGCTGTCGTGGCTCTCTGAGATTGTCATTATCGCAAGCTGCCTGCTCGTGTTCGCCTTAACCAGACCGATCACGATGCTCGGTGGAATGGAAAAGGCCAGCGCCGATCTCTGCTTTCGTATGATCGTATTCATTACGATCACGAAGCCGATTTCATGGGTGCTGTCCTTTATTCCGGCATATGGCATGCGCGCTGCGGGCGACGTCCGATTCTCGATGATCACGTCCTGCTGCACGATGTGGCTTTGCCGTGTAAGCCTATGTATTTATCTGTGCCGCGTATGGGGCTTTGGCCCGATTGCGGTGTGGATCGGCATGTTTGCCGACTGGAGCCTGCGCGCGATCATCTTCACGCTGCGCTTCCACTCGCGCCGCTGGCTGAATCACCACGTCATCGATTAGTAGTCGCGCTCGAAATGCTGGTAATCCTTGGAATGCGTCCAGTCACCACCCCAGGTAAATCCATGCTCCGTAAATAGTTTGTAGCACAGATCATCATGATCGATCTTGTACGGAAAATCCGTGCTCCGGTCCACATAATCCGCGCCGTTTGCCGGCTCGATGGAAAGCTTTCCGTTCACGGTCTTTACGTACGGATTGTAGCGCGTGTTGATGTCCACCGCCATCCCAAGTCCATGCTTGGAAATACGTGTTGTGTGCGAAATAAACCGGAAATTGAACGCCGACGAATTGTTGTCGCTCATCGAAGCCTCGTCATCCGCATCGTATTCATCCACAAGGCGCACTTTCTCAATCGGATAATCTGCTTTATACAATTCCTCGAAGATTTCGAGCACATCATCTGCAATCTTCCTGCTTACGACCAGCTCGCCTGCCTTTACTTTCCCGTCAAATCCCATATGCAGCACATGCACGTAACGCAGGTCATCACGCGGAACCGTACAGTTGTCCTTGTAGGATTTGCCCTGCATCTTCGCAAAAATGTCATCCGGGATCCCGGAGATGTAGAAATCATCGGAGGTAATCTTGTGATCATTGTTGCTGTCCTTTTTTGAATCCTTCTTCACATCCGTATCGGTCTGAGTTGTTCCGGAGTTTTTGTTGCCGGAAGCGGTCGAATTGTCCACGTCAGAGTTTTCCCCGTTAGCCGACTTGGAATCTGTCGGAGTTTCTGTATCGGATTTTTTGTCGGAATCTCCCTCAGACTCGCCTTTCACAACGTCCGGTGTCTCCTGCTGCACATCTTCGCTCGAATCCCTGCCCGCAACATGTTCCTGCGTCTCCTGCGCAATCTGCTCCGACGCATTCTCCGTCTCCGTATTTACTTCGTTGTGCTTGCTATTCTTCCACATGCGACTTCCCACCACTGCGGCACCTGCCACAACGATGAGCGCAAGTGTAAGAATGGTGCCTTTTCGTTTATTCATCTACGTTATCCTCCGCCAACAATATCTGTCACATATTATATCGCTTTTGTCCGGCAAATGCTATCATTCCGATAGCGGATCCAAGAGCGCCTGATCAGCCCTGACTTTGCGGGCGGCGCATTGGCCTCCCTGCGCCGAAGCAGATCACCGGCTACGCAAAGATTGGAGCATCTGCTATCCGTTTAAGTCAACATTTAATAATTATTTTATAAAAAGGCTATAGCTTTTTTCCATAGATTGTGTATACTGAGTATAGAAATAAACACAGGCTCACTTGCTGAGGGAATCATGTCGGCTGATCCGGGCACTCCCCTGTTAAAAAAATAATCGTGAACGACTGTCGATGACAAGGCTCTTGGTTCTTATCCAAGAGTCTTTGTTTCTAAGAAGGAGAAACCGCACATATGAATATTCAAAATATCCAGGAATGCGCCGATTTCTTCCAAGAGAACTATTTGAAGACATTTTATCTGGTAATCACGTACAATGGAAAAAGCTTTATTCTTATAGGTGAAAAAGCTAATTTTCCTCACCTCATGGGGATTCCAAAAAATACATACCGATCAAACGGATATAACAAGCCCCAATATCTCTTCAATGACATCATTGGACGAAATCACGTAAACACCACTATCATTCCAAACAATATATCCCCTACGTCTAAAATGTATAAAAAAGCCTTAAACTTTAATAAGAGTACCGATATATTCTGGAAAAATACTGGTCCGTTAACCATCAACTACATTCCCACTTTAAGTTCAACAAAACTAAACAATGTCGATGTACTTCTAACGGATATCAATAACGGCTATATGCTTGGATGGGTATCCAACAATAAAGTTCCCGTAAATGCACATATCAACCTTGAAAAATACTGCATTTGCACATGGATCGACGAAAGCGACGGAACTGTGCAAAATAAAGAAAAATATATGCCCAATCAGAACGTAGAACTAATCCGCTACGTGTTTGCTCTTGATGAGAATTCCAACCTTATCAAGAAAAAAGAATATATCTACAATCGAGCTCAAAAAACCGATATTTTAAGGTTGTGTTCACGAAATAACAGTAATCTTTTAGTTGATAACCAAAACGCTCTCTATTATACCAATATTGCAGTATCTGAACGTATTCCCTGTAAAATAAATGGAGTATCGTTTACATAATCAGAAAAGCTGTTCCTCTTATGACTCACATCAACTCAATCAAAAACATCTCATACAGATCGTCCTCTCCCTGCAACAGCGGCGAGTTCTCCCCGCCACCATTGGTCGAGCGACGCATCGCCGCATAGGAATCCTCACCCGCTGTAACCAGATCAAACGCCGAAAATGTACATCCATGCTCCTGCGCAATCCGGCAAAAAGCCGTCACCGGGTTCGGCATCTCGCGTGTCGCAAGTAACGCCCCGGCAAGTTTCGGATTGGAACGCGCCTCGGCTTTTAATTTTTCTAATTCATCATAAATGTTCATGGTACTGCTTCTCCATTTCATCTAAAACCGGTTTCCACACTTCGGGCAAAACTCAAAGTCCTCCGTCGTCTCATATCCACAATAATTGCAGTGCTTGACCCTGCGCCCATAATTTCCCTGATTAATCCGCCTTAAGTGCTGCGGCAGTATCTCAACCTGCTCTCCGCGTGCGATCGCTTTCCCGATCTCCGGATCCAATTCATATAATGCCCCGCAACAACCGGTCTGCACATAATAATGTTTGTTCCACTTAAAGCACGGAATGAAAAAAAGCGACAAAACCGTGTACGTCATAAAGACCTGATACCTGCCATACTTGCCGCATACATCACAAATCATCGTCTGCACAAAATCAAAATCTTTTCTTCCGTCCGTAATTCCCATCATAAAAAACATGTTCTTACCCTACGATTTTCGCCCACTCCGCTTCCTTAAATCCAACCAATACAGTATCGCCCGTTACCAAAAGGGGACGCTTCACAAGCATGCCGTTTGTCGCAAGAAGCTGCAACTGCTCATCCTCACTCATCGCCGGAAGCTTGTCCTTATCTTCACTTACTCAGCCACATGCAAAATATCCGCTATACTTCATTCGTATAGCGGATCGTATTTCTATTACACGCTCACGGGTTTCTCCATCGCTTCCTTAAATTCTTCCGGCGTCATATTCACTCTTGACGCAGCATCATCAAGCGTCAAAATGCCATCTTCCACTAAAGAGAAAAGTGTGGTCATAGTTCCCTGACGCATACCCTGTTGCATTCCCTCTTCTCTTCCTTTTCGCATCATTTCCTGATCTCTCATAAGCAGCGTCATGTATTCAGTCCTCCATTCCTTATGATCCTTCACTTTTTGAACGGCATCCTCCAGTTCACCAACCAATCGGCTTCTTCCTTGTTTTCCGCTCAACCAGTCCAGAAAATCTTTCATATCCGACGATACATCGTCTGCATCTCGCAATCAAAAAACGTCCCTGTATCATCCTCTCTGTAGACATCAAATCTGACACTCTTGCCATTACTATTTAATGCTGTATGCTAAAATATATTATATCGTATGTAACTGCAGCTATGCAATCCCCCTATCAATGTCAAAAGCTCCCAGTTGCTTCAGGAACTTTCATAGTATCGCGTTGTTACTCATTTTCTTCCTCAAAGCCCCGATTCAGAAAATCATTCCACTTCGCATTCGTATCTTCCAGCTGATGCTTCTGCATAATCCGGTTCCGGTCACTGAGAATCGCCAGCATCTCATCCACAATCTCCGCCATCGGAAGCTTCTTATAATGTGATAAATATCCAATCATCCGCTGCGCCGTCCAATCCGTATTCAGATTTAGCGAAACCTGCTCACAGAATTCCTGTGGATAGCCCCGATTAAGGAGCGTATTATGTAGTTCCATTGATTTTGATGTTCTCGGCTTCATATAATTCCTCTTCCGTCATTAGAATTTTACAACTTCCGGCTTATGGGTAAATGATGAGAATGTCGCGGTCGCATTCTTAAAATAGAACACCTCCGTATTTAATAATTATCATGTTTATAAGAAGGAAGCCGATTTCTCGGCTTCCTTCTTACATTACTCATTCATGCCCTTCTGCTGTCCGTTGTTCTCGGGGGATTTACCCTATGAAATTTAATTGCACGCTCCGGCGTTGTCTCCGGACAATCTTCATCAAAAACAATTGGCATTTCTCTTGCTCTCTTTAACTCCTCTAATTCTTCTTCTGTAAAAGCCAAATTACTGAGGTTCTCTGTTGTTGAAGTCCTAATATTTGCCATAATAAAGCCCCCTTTCAAAACTGGTTGCATAACGTGCCGAAATCAACCTTGTTACCTCTATTTCATCTCCATTTACTAATTTTTTAACACGCTCTGTATAAACAACAAATAACACATCTTCTTTTGTAATACTACCAATCAACGTGTCTTGCTTGGAAAACATAACACTCTGACCTGCTGACAAATCCCCAATTGTGTCATATCGATCCTCTTCAATACTATTTTCTTCATCGTAGGAAACTATACCAATGCAATCCCCCTTAATTCTTCTTCCGTCATTAGAACTTCCGGCTCATCGAAAATCAGGTCACTCCGTAAGCTTTGCCCACTCCGCTTCCCTGAAACCAACCAACACCATATCATCCGTCACCGCAAGCGGCCGCTTCACAAGCATTCCATTCGTTGCCAGAAGCTGTAACTGCTCGTCCTCGCTCATCGTCGGGAGCTTGTCCTTTAACTTCATTTCCTTGTACAACATTCCGCTAGTATTGAAGAACTTCTTCAGCGGCAGTCCGCTCAACGCATGCCACTTCTTCAATTCCTCATATGTCGGATTCTCTTCCACAATATGACGCTGCGTATACGCAACTCCGTGCTCATCCAGCCACTTTCTTGCCTTCTGGCAGGTAGAACACTTCGGATAACAAATAAAAAGCATAATTTTTCCTCCTTATCTTCCTTTTCGCATCATTTCCTGATCTCTCATAAGCAGCGTCACGTACTCGGTCCTCCATTCCATTCAAAGTCATATGTTAATATCTATTATTATCGCAAGTATTAAATGATGCACAATGCTATACCCTCTATTCTTCATGTATTTCCCTAAATTTTGCCTGCATGGTAGGATTACCTTTGGTAAGCTTTTTGACACTCACTTCATCAACCTTATTATTCGCAATTCTAAGCTGATTGTCGGATCCCATAAGTTCCTTCTTCACCTTCTGCAAATGATCAATCGTTTTATCAATTTCATTAATGGCTTTATCAAAATGATTATGCGCAAGATCATAGTTTCTGCTAAAATCATTCTTGAATTGCAATAAGTTATCTTCAAAATTAGATATGTCAATGTCCTGATTTCTCACCACTTCCAATTCCTGCTTATAAATCAGCGCATTCATAGCCGCATTTCGAAGCAATGTAATAATCGGTATAAAACACTGTGGGCGCACAACATACATTTTATCGTATTTATAGGAAACATCCACAATTCCGCCATTGTACAACTCACTATCCGCTTCCAGAAGTGATACCAGAACTGCATACTCACACTTTTTCTCTCTTCGATCCTTATCCAATTCCTTGAAGAAATCCTCATTTTTATGCTTTGTCGCAGTTTCATCCATCTCATTTTTCATTTCAAACATGATGGATATAATTTCAATACCGTTTTCGTCACATTCCCGATAAATATAATCACCCTTACTACCACTTCTTGCATCATTATCTTTTTCAAAATAAGCATTTCTGAATGCAGTAGCTCTAAGCTGATTAAACTGAATCTCACAATGCTGCTCCAACGTTTCTCCAACCATCTTGGTCGACATACGCGTCTTCAGATCTTTGTAATACGCAATCTGTTCATCCTTTTGCGCCAAAAGAAGCTGCCTTGTATCCTTCTCCTGTGTCAGCTTTCCCTCAAGATCGCGTTTTTCATCTTCCACCTTTTTCACAGCTTCCATGACCGCAATCTTCTTTTTATCCTCACTATTGTTCAGATCATTCTGTAAAGAAACGACTTTCGTTTCCTCTTTCTTCAAGCGATCCTGCAATTTCTTAATCTCTTTTTCATATGCCTCACGATCCTGAGATTTAATCTCGTTCTCCTTTGCTTCAAGTTCAAGTTCGTGTTTTTCACGCATATGCTCTTCCAACTCGGAAACCCGTGACTCTAAATCTTTCTGAAATTCCTTGTCCCGGATCTGCTGAATGATTGAACTAACCTCCGTGTCATCCACGGTAAAAGCCTGTCCGCAATGCGGGCATTTTAATTCTGCCATACAATATCCCCCTGTTCTCTTTATCCTATCTCTGTTCCATAGCCTGCAACGTAACAAATAACTGATCCACGGAAGTCCCGTTTATTCTGGCTCCAAATATTTTAATTTTCAATTACTGTTCATCATCTCAAATCCCCGATTCAAAAAATCATTCCACTTCGCATTCGTATCTTCCAGCTGATGCTTCTGCATAATTCGGTTCCGGTCACTGAGAATCGCCAGCATCTCATCCACAATCTCCGCCATCGGAAGCTTCTTATAATGTGATAAATATCCCATCATCCGCTGCGCCGTCCAATCCGTATTCAGATTTAGCGAAATCTGCTCGCAGAACTCCTGCGGATAGCCTCGATTGAGGAGCGTGTTATATAGTTCTATTGATTTTGGTGTTCTGGGTTTCATTTTTTCCATAATCTAGTGTATATTCCATCAAATCGGAATCATTTGCAAACATACACCAACTTTCCTTCTCAATTATTTACAATTAACAGTTTCTAAGTCATCACATACATAATCGGATTTGCATTTCCTTTAGCAAATAACTCCGAAACTATAGTTCCAATATATTTTTCTCTTATTTCCGGAGCTGCAACAACTCCAACAAACTCTTTTCTTTTCTCCTCCATGTCCTTTTTCAGAATCTCCTCACTAAAGTTTCTGGTATTCATAGTAGAATAGGCTGGAAGCCACGCTGTGATCTTATAAACTTCCATTACCATACCCTCATATACAGCAAACACATATTGTAATTTTTCAGCTCGTTCTTGATTAATTACCCAAGACGAACGAGTAGCATCATAAAGTTCAATATCAGACATTCCGTAATGATATAGTTGATTAATTCTTATTAGCAACACATTTTCATCAATATCTTCTCTATGTAATATTCTCTTTGAAAAACGTGCATTTAATTCATCCACATCAATTCGTCCATATTTTCCAGAATGATGACCTCTATTAATATTCGTAAGATTATCAATTCCAATTAAATCAATCGCAGCAGCCTCAACTTTAAAAGCAGTCTCCTCATCGACACCATACACTAATATTTCAATTACAGGTTCCTTGCCTTCCGCTTTTATCTCTTGCAATTTTTTTATTTTTTCACTTTCTCCTGTCTGAAACAAATGATTAAAACATCGATTACCTTTTCCCTTCCCAATGTAAAAAGGAATTTTTGTTTCCGGATCTGAATATATGTATACATAATATTGCAACTCATCAATTGCATTCTTTACAAACTCTGTCGATTTGCTCATATCTCCCTCCTCATCATATTTCAAAAACTCTAAGCCTCATTCTTCTCCCGATATCTCCTCTGATAATAGTCCATCGCGCGATACTCGATTGCATCCCGCATATGCTCCGCAAACATCGGATCACCGACTACCTCACGCAGATTCTCATTTAACGCAAGTGCCGCACCATCCTTCTCCACAAAGAATCCATTTCCCGATTTCAGCAGAAAATGCACCGGCATCTGCATAATTTTCTTCACATGCTCCTTGTCGGAAATCGCAAGATAATCCTGATATGTAATCGCTTTATCCAAATCCTTCCAATTCGTGCTTGTGTTGAAAAACTCCTTCCAACTTACCAGAAGTTCCGCTTCCGACACTTCCATCCGAATATCTCCATGATTGTAGAAAGCCATCAGCACAGGCATTTTATATACCTTTGACATGTTTGTATTCTCAATCAAGCCGATAAATTCCCGTCCGATTCCGCCATACAAAGCATCCTCTTCCGGCATTAATTCATCCAGTTCCTTCAAGAAGTTCAAATATCTCTTAAATGGATTATCCGCCGCATGCTTTATCGCCATCTGATACACATCATCATCCATATAAGTGAACAAATCCATTCTGGACGGGCGCTTTCCAAGCAGTTCCTTCACACGGAAAAATTCATTCCGAATTTGATCCCGAATGCGCAGATGCTTCTTATCCATTTCCGCAAACAGATCAATCAGGCGCATATCAAAATCAATCATGCAGTCATCCGGATAGCCGGAACGATCCGCCGGATCATATGCTCCGTCACCGGATAAAGCCTTGCCCGTGAGCAGATAACGAACTCTGCCTGCCTTCAGATAATTACCGATAAAATCCAAAACATTTAAATACTCTTTTCCATTACTTTTTCGCAAACCGCGTCCAAGCTGCTGTAAAAATACGGTCGGAGATGCCGTCGGTCGCAGAAACATTACCATATCCACTGACGGCACATCAACACCCTCGTTGAACATGTCCACCGAGAAAATCACACGGATCTCTCCGCTTTTTAACTTTTCAATTGCAACATCCCGTTCTTCCGAGAATTCCCCCTGCGCATCACTGTACACTGCCACCGACGGGATGCCACGCTTGCAGAATTCCTTCGCCATCTCCTCCGCATGCTCCCTCGTACAACAGAAGCCCAACGCACGCTTTGAGCCATATTTGCAGTAATATTTATAGATCAAATCGTGTCGATGCACATTTCCGATATAAGTCTCATTCAGCTCTGCCGAATCATATCTGCCTTTTACCACATGCAGCTTGGAATAATCCGTATCATCGTAGATGCCATAATAGTGAAAGGGCACCAGCATTCCCTTATTGATCGCGTCCGCGAGCGGTAGTTCATAAGGCACATTATAATCGCAGATCTCGTAGATATTCCTGCCATCCATTCGTTCCGGCGTCGCCGTCAGACCGAGCAGAAACTTCGGCTGAAAATAATCCACGATCTTACGATACGGATTGTTGACCGCATGATGGAACTCATCGATCACAATGTAGTCAAAATAATCCCGCGCAAAATAATTCTCATTCAAATATTCCGACTTTCCGAGCGTCATGACCGACGCAAAAATTACCGACTTGTCCGTACATTTATCCGCCCCTCGGAAAAAGCCATAGTCATCGGAATTCCTGATATTATGAAATGTCGTTGCCGCCTGATTTAGGATTTCCTCGCGATGCGCGACAAACAAAACTCTCGCATACGGTTTCGAGTCAAAAGCCGCAATACAGGTCTTTCCCACACCGGTTGCAGCCTGTACCAACGCACGTTTCGCGCCCTCCGCACGCGTCGCTTCCAGCGCACAAAGAACCTCGATCTGCGCTCCGCGCGGCTCGTAGATCATGCGCACATTCGTATCCTGCGCATTTTCCTGATCGTACTTATCCAGATCTTTCGCCACCGCCGGACGATGCCAATTTTTGGAATATCGTTTGAGTTCCGCCTCATCAATCACGGTCGAATGATGTTCAAAAAGATCCTCAAACGTCTCGTAAAACTTCTGATAACTCTCAGGATCCGTCTTACTGTTAAAACGGTAATTCCACTCGATTCCCGAAGTTAATGCACTTCTGGAAACATTGGAAGAACCGATGTACATCTCGCTGTAAGTGGCATAATGAAACATATAAGCCTTCGGGTGAAACGACCGCTTCGGATCATTATAAAAACGTAAATCGACCTGATCTCCGAGCTTCCTTTTGATCAGATACAAAGCAGACGGCTGCGTAATGCCGAGATAATTTCCCGTAAGAATCCGAATCTTCGTGCCCCTCTGCAACGCCTGATCCAAATCCTTCAAGATCATCTTCACACCGGACTCCATCAGAAACGACACAATGATATCGACTCCATCCGCTTTCTTCATGCTACCGGACAAACGGAAATACAAAAACATTCTCTCATCCAATCCGCCCGTCATCACATCCGTCGAAAAGTTCTCCGCCAAATTCATATTCAAATTTTCCGCAGAATTAAATTCAGCCATCTTTCATCTCCTCGGCCCGGTCTGACATCTCCGGTAATCCACATTTCCTCAATCCGAATTCCATCCACATCCGCTACAAATTCCCGGAACGTTTCTTCCGTAAAATCCGTAAAAAATCGTCCGTTCCGCTCCCCCTCAAACGTTCCGTACTTGAACGAAGTATAAATAATTCCATTCTCCTTTAGCGCTGCAATCATCTTCTTTAAGACATCCTTTAACGACTCCTGCGAAAGATGAAGAATCGACGAACAGGCCCAGATACCATCGTACTGCGCCTTCGCATCCAATTCCTCAAACAGCATCTGCCGCACCGGAATTCCCACATATTCACTTGCTAACCTGCACAACTCTTCCGATCCATCCGTCGCATCGACTTGCATTCCCGCATCCAGAAAATACTTCGTATCTCTTCCCGAACCACATCCAAAATCAAGGATGGCTGCGGCTGACGGGAGCAGACGCAGGAACCTGTCCTGGGTTTGCGTAAAGTCGACCGAGCGGGTGGAGGAGGCGAAAGAGGTGGCGTTGGTGTTGTAATAATTTAAGGTATTATTCTTCATAAAACGCTTTTCTTTCATGCCATCGCTTTACATACTTGATTCTCATGATCCCAATTCTGCATTTCCCTTACTACGCCAATAGCATCTTTTAGGATTTCTATTTGCTAGCATCACGAAAATCTTCCTCTGATTCATAAATACAATTCGAGGAGATACTATTCTTGTATCCGCATTCTGTACATTTCCATACATAATGGTGATCATCAAATCCAGCTTGATCATTTAAATATGCATTACAATGATCACAATACCAATCAATATCCGGAAATCGTTCACTCATAGCCTTATCCGTCCTTTCGTTTTATTGTCTGTTATTATAACTCTTTCTCTTTATATATTCTATTATTTTATGCTTGTTTGCTTAAATATCTTATATAATTTTTAAATGTTATGCATTTTAAATTTTGAACAACTTGGGAACAGCGTAAGTTCAGCGATGTTGGATCAGTTGCTATGTGTAAGCGGATT